>Ga0070399_1003513_pt1 | contig 13767 bp, 8 predicted proteins | sample BioMet4_FD_61217 | JGI IMG/M metagenome (GOLD analysis project Ga0070399, IMG submission 61217) | Microbial communities from bioreactor (seeded with sewage sludge) at LBNL, California, USA - Biofuel metagenome 4 (version 1) | ecosystem: Engineered > Bioreactor > Anaerobic > Unclassified ... | reverse complement strand
TGTGCTTGTGCATTGCTTATGCTCAAGAAAAGCATTGTAGCGATAAATAACATCTTTTTCATAATCTAATAATTAAAGATTAATAAACCTATTGGCGAATTAAATTGCTAATGCATACTTGATCCGTCGAATTGGCCTATTGTTCTCGATATTGAAGTTCGAATAGGTAAAGCTGAAAAGTCTGGTTGAAACATCCTTTGTCTCAAAGTAATGTATAATTGGAAAAGTAGTGCTTGATATCATCGGCTTATTCTATGTCATGGAAGACTGAATGCTTGTTTCTTTTATATCCTAATTAGTTTTCTTTGATATAAAAGAGTACGCTCACTTATGGTGGACACCCCCACTTGGGCGAAGGAATTTGTTTCTTTCACTCCATATTACTACTCATCCCAAGCACTATAATGTGGCAAACGGTCTTCTCCAACATCATTATTTATAGTTCCTTCGATTTCAAAATCACGGCGCTTGCTGTCTGCGTGGTCGAGTAATGAACCCACTAGGACTGTTTGCCGAACTTCGATGTAAATGATCTCTGTGATAGGTTGAACATATATCTTTTTCATTATCAATCCTCCGTTACTTTACGAAGATTTTCACACCGTTAATAACATAAATTCCAGAAGGCACTTGTATCGTCTTGGCTTCTCCTGCACTGAGATTGACTCCGACAACGCTTGATCCATCTACTCCATAGAGGACGATGTGGTTATCGGACATGGCTGTGAACGTGATGCTTCCATTGCCTGCTGCCACCACCAAATCAGGTTGCTCCCCCACATTTGTGATGCCAGTTGTTTCGCCGTCATACGGCTCATAGCTTACAGAGAAAGAAGATAACTTGGTGGATTGACCAGTCACATTGAACGTGTAGTAGCCACGGAACGGATAAACATATACATACTGGAGATAATCGCGCAGGTTCTTGGAGTTCAGATACATATTGCCTGAGAAGTAAAAGATGTTATCGTTCTTGTCCAGCTTCTTGCCAGAGTACGAGCCATAGTTCGCAAAGTTATAGTTGACACCGGCCATGCTGCCTGTTGCCGTCTCGCCCGCAAAGGTGTAGTCGCTTGCCATGGCACTGCCCTTGGTAGCCATCACGTCAGAGCCATACTGCGTGGCGATGAACGACACGTTGTCATCGGTGGGAGCAGTCACCACCTTCACCATGTAAGGCACATTGGCCTCGGTGGTTGATTCCATCACTGGCGAGAAGTAGGCATTTCCGATATAGTCGGTAGCAGATGCCGTGGCTTCCTCGTCGAGGGCAAGACAGTTGCTGGCATTCATCTTGCTCACTGTGAACGCGCAGAGACCGTCGCGGTTGGTATGCGTACCGGCCTGCAACTCCAGCGTGAACGGCAGGATCACCGTGGCGTTGGCCACCTTGCCGTTCTTCGGAATGGTAATCCTGCGTGTATAGGTGGCATAGTTCTCGGCTGGCACCGTGATCTTGTAGGGCGCATAGAACGGCTGACGGTCGGTGATGACGATGTTCCTGCAGGCGCGGTAGTCGCCGCTGATGGTCTTCTGGATGTAGTTGTCCTCGTTGTAGTTGGTGCGCACGGGGAAGTAGATCAGGCAGTTGGGGTTGAGCAGTGCCTTCATCGCATCCATCTCGGCCTTTTCGGGGATATGCACCGAATAGAGGTTGGTGTAGTCGAGATAGAGCACCTGCATACCAGTAGCCCCTACTCCGGCAATACCATAAAGCTCATCCTGCAGAGCTTGCCTCATCATTGGCACAGTGAGATAGGCGCTCTCGCCTGGAATCTCCTCGCCGGTAAGTGCATCCAGGGCCTTGAATACGCCGCCATACATCGGCAGCTCGGCATCGGCCTCATCCTTGTTGTAGCACGTGGCGTCGTAGAGCTTGGTCAGTTCACACTTGGCTACATAGTCTTTGGTCTCCAGCTTCAGATCCATCAGGTAGTAGGCATAGTAGCGGTGCTCCCATGCCGTGGTGGGCGCAATGTTCCATCGCGTCTCGTCGGCAGTGAACAGGTAGCAGTCTTTCTCCTCATCAACCGCAAGCACAATATCGTTGGAGAAGCTGCCGCCCTGCTGTAGATAGAGTTCTTCCGAATAAGGATACTCCTCCAATGTCGTGCTGGCGCCCGATGTGTTGTTCGGGTCGAGTTCATCAATGTTGCTGTACTTGAACGGTTGGTCGCCGCACATCTCGGTGTGGATCTTGTCGGTAGCCGCCTCCATGCCCGTGGTGCTGTACTGCTGACCGTTATACGTATTATAATAAGGTGACTTCACAAAGAAGTAGCGGGCATGGTGCGGGTCGGTGTTGCCGTAGGTGTCGTCGCCATACTTGCTGTACAAGTTCTCGAAGGTGAAACGACACTTCTGCTCGCCGCCGCCAAAGAAGTCCTGTGGCACGAAGAAGATAAACTTGCCCCCCGACACCTGGAAGTCGTTGCTGGTGAACTGCTGCATCAGCGTGGGTCCGTTCTCGGCGATGGAGTGGCACACGATGTCGATGGAGTTGACGAACGGGTTGAGGGCCTCCAGCGTCAGCTCGAAAGTGACGAGGGCCTTGGTATTTTCAGCCAGCCCCTCTACCTGAAACTTCACGGCATCGTTGTTCAGACCCGTCAGCACCACTTCACCGTCGTCGCCTGCGCCGACGCTCACGGTCTGGGCGACGTTGTTCTTGTCAGTCTTATATACCTTCAGGGTGTAAGGCGACGGCGTGAAGGCTGGGTTCTGTACAGACCCCGATCCTATGGCGGCCGTCCAGCTGGCTGCATTATCGCTCGAATTAGTCAGCTGGGCGGTATTATTTGAACGGACTAAGAACATATTGTCGTACTTAATATTGCCACCGCTGACGGTGAAGGTCGAAGCCAGGTTGGGATCGGTTGTCCCGTAGATGTAATACTTGCTTCCGCTCGGGTTAACATACAAGTAGTTGTTTCCACTATAGATCTTTCCGGTGCTGGCTGCGTTGCCGTTCAGTTTCCACAGCACGGGACTGGTGCCCCACGTACCGTCGGTCTTTAGGTAGTACGTCGTACTCCACCACCCACTCTCCGTTCGGGTGATATAGAATCCGCCCAGATCTCCGGTATAGGTCACCGTGCCAGCTGGGGCCGCCGTGCCATAATGGTACTTGATCTTGGCACCGGTGATGCGGTAGCCCAATGGAATGTCGGTACCTTCCTGCGAGATGGTCGATGTCGGTGTCTCTATATAATAGGTGTTGTTGCCCAAGGCGTAATAGAGGTTGTCGCCGTTCTTCAATGCTTGGATGGAGCCGCTGCCGGCGGTTGTGGGAAGCTTGTGCTCGCTTGTCACGGCGTCTTCCTGATAGAGCCAGTTTTGCGCCGTCAGCTCCTTCACATTGTTGAAGTTGTAACTGTAGAAAGTTACACCATTCTTGGTTTGGGGCTTGATCTCCCCCAAATCGAGCTTGCTGGTCGAGAAAGCAGACCCCACCATGTTGACCCCCTCGCTGATGATGTTGCTCGGCTTACTAGGATTCACTGCAGCGTCGAAAGCGCCCTCGGCTGTGAAATAGAGCTCACATGACTTGATGGTAGCCCCATAGAATTTATTTTGGGCACGATAGAAATAGAAATAGAGGTTGTTGCCCATGTCAGTTTCGGTCTTGCTGGTTCGCTCGATGACATATTCATTTAAGTCGTTCGTTGCCGGCATGACATCGGTTCTTGCCAAATAGTTATTGTAGTCGAATGCACTGCCTGTTTCATAAAGAAGCTTGTCCATGCCTAGAATGGCCATTTGGTTGATTGTCTTGCCATTCACGTTGTTGAGCAATACGATGCGGTAACCCGTGAAGCGGTAGCCCTTAGGTAAGGAGATGCACATACGGGTAGTGGGCGTAGTTCCACCCATAATTACATACAGATTCTGCGCGGCATCAAGGCTGATGTTGCCCGCAGGGTCCTTCAACACGCCACTCTCGGTGATATCGGATTTGTCCGACACGGTGAGGGTCAGAGGCAGCTGATTGTGTCGCCAGAGCGAGCTCCAGCCATTCTGGAAGCCAACCTCGCCCTCATAGGTGAGCCCCGCTACCAGCTTTCCCGACGAGGGGCTGATGGTCACATTTTGAGCGGTGATGTTCACGATTGAACACATCAAAAATAAAAGTAACAACAATATAGATGGGCCAGTATGCCGCTTTCTATATGAGTATACGCATAATAGATTCTTGTTCATATTTGTTTAAGATATTATAGGTAGAACATGAATTAATTAATCGTCTAAATGTAGCATGGCAAACCATCTTTTATTTTTCATAATTAAAAAAAGAAGAAAAAAGGGTTTGCTAAATCAGCAATTCACATTTAGCGAAAGTGTGCAAAATGTGAAAACAAGGAACAATTAATACAAAAAATCGTCGCAAAACATATCTGCAACTCATTAATATTCAGAATTTTGCAAAATTGAATATCATCTTTACCCAAAATGAAACTCAACATTCAGAGGAATTACTAAATTTAAAAGCAAATAGAAAAAGTAATCATTGATTTAGGCAATCAATTATTAGAATCAGCAATGTATGGAGTAGAAAACTTCTATTATCTTGTTGTTTATGCTGGATTTGGCGTCTATCTAATCCTTGCCGCCATGATGATTTTCCTGCGAACACAGCGGACCGAACTATTAAAAGCATATCATCGGTCTCGTCGTTTGATGGCTATTGGGTTTATCCTCTGTAGTTTGCACCTTTTTATTGTATTCCCGCATATAGACTTTTACGACTATTGGGAAAGCAACGGACCGTACATTGATATCACATTTTCCTATGTTGTGACGATACTTTTCAACCATACTTTCATACATTTGGTGGACCATGACTTTTCTACACTTAAGCGCAGGATACTTGATCTCAGTGGCTGGGCACTTTTAGCAATACTCAGCGGTCTCAATACAATGTCTGAAAGTCCAATCTATCATCTACTGCTAACCATTGCAGCAGCACTAATGTTCCCAGGCTATATCATCCTAACTATCATTCGTTTCTATCCTCGATTCAACCGACAAATGAAACAAGTTGAGAGGTTCAATCTTCCAAAGGCCTATCGCATTATTCAATGGATACGTCACTCAATGAGTCTATTGCTCATAGTCGAGGCAATGTTATTGCCTATAATATTCTCACCCATGATACTTAAGGCTTTTTTTATGATTGCATTGATGGTAATAAACGGCTATATCACTTTCTCATTCATAAACTTTATGAGAATCTACCCTAAGCATAAACAGTTGTATTTGGATAAGATACAACTAGTGACGAAATTGGAAGAATATGCCGCTGCTCATCTCGCTGATGTTTTTAGAATCAAAGAGGACACTACGTCGAAAAAGAAAATACTAAACGAAATGCAAGAAGGACTACTAAGCATGTGGCTAATAGAAAAAGGTTATCGCGAACCAGATACAACGATAAGCAAAGTGGCGCAAATCATTCACACTAACCGTTCTTATCTTATGCAATATTTCAAGCAGAAGTATGGCATGAGTTTTACCACACGAATGAATCAACTACGTCTAGAAGATGCGAAGCAACTAATGCTGGAAAATAAAGAGATGACTATGGCAGAAATTGCCTTTCAGATAGGCTACGCCTCGGGGAGCCATTTTACCCATGTTTTCTCCATCTATGAAGGGGTATCTCCAGCCAGGTGGAGGGTGGAACAACAAGATGCCGAAATATAAGGAAGAGCTTAAGTTTTGATTTGCATAGAAAGCACATAGAAATTTGAAGTTAGGTTTTGGTGCGATAACAAAGCTGGACTATTGCGCAATGATTCTACAATAAACTTTTCTTGAAAGGTCAAATCAAGCAAGAAGAATTGGTGATAGATATTATAATGTAAAGTAATTATGATATTTTGAATGCCTTGGACTGAGACCTATTTCTCAATTATAGTCATCTCTCACACAGTCTAAACATAATGGAGTCATAGTAAAAGCCAACTAATGATTCCATTTTATTCCTAATACGATGCAATCTGATTCATGTTCCCATTCGCCTTATAAACATGCAACCATTGGGCTATTTTCTTTAGAATCAAAGCATCGTGAAAGAGTTGATTATAAATATAGGTTGAGTATAAGCGCCTACTTCTGTATTTTCTTGATGGGCGGAATATCAAACTGAGATGATGACATTTGAAGAGCAGAAATAACATTAGGCGAATCCCGGAATGCTACTGGGGACATACCATAGTGATTTTTAAAAAGGCGCAAAAAAGTGCTTTTTGAATTAAACCCCGACTTAAAACTGACATCACTGATACTGAGATCTGGATCCCCAACCAATAAAACTGCCGCATATCTAAGTCGATAAATAGAGATAAATTCACTTATCGATAGACCATTTGTATACTTGCGGATGGAATTTCCGAGATAAGTACGGTTGGTGTGAAGCATTCGCGTTAAACTGTCTCTATTAAACTGGGTATCAAGATATGGTTGCTTTGCTTCCATAAGATGGAATAAATCCACATATATCTTCTCTGGTTGGGATAGTTTTTCCTTAGGCTTAACCTCTAATTTTTGTAGGGTTTGTAGCCACGAAAGTTTGTCCCTGTTGACTGTCTGTAATAATTTCTGTGCTTTATTTCGAAGTAATCTGTTTTTATAAATATGGTATACAAGCAAAATGAGGATAACAACAATTGCCCCTAGAGCAATATACATATATCTGCTTGATCTTGCCTTGGATACTCTCAACTCATTCGTTCGCATCGAATAGCTCATTTGTCTTATCTCGCCTTGCATATTGTAGGACCAAAATGAGTCTTTAGCGTGTATCAAGTGGCTTAGCAACTGTGCAGCCTCCTTATCACGACCAAGGCCGATGAAGACATAGGCATTTAGCTTCAAAAAGCTCAAAATTCCCGCGGAATCAATGACTTCATTACCTATCCGCACGGAATTTTCACTTGCAGAAAGTGCCTTGGGATAGTCTTTTTGTTGGTAGTGATAGTTTGTTAGTTCCTGATAATAGTCTCTTAGCAATAACTTATCATCTTTGGGTATAGATGCATAAGCCTTGTCTAGGTGAACCTTTGCCTCCAAATATTGACCTAAGTCGGTCTTAACATGTGCAAAGGCAAGCTCACAGTAGACTTTTTGGTCGTTCACATATGCCGATATAAGCCCTTCTTGTTGCTGTTTTTTTTCAAACCTGATAATGATTTCTTGCCAATGATTGGCTATCTCAAGAAGCTTCTCCGTATAATGGGTTTCGCACAAAGCATCACTATAATTGGTATAGATAAGCAATAATAACCTGTCATGTTGAGGCAAAGTATTAGCGTAAACAACAGCCTGTTCATAGTGATCCAAAGCTTCCATATCCATCATCATGGATACATATATCTCCCCCATCAAGACATGACCTATTGCAAGACCATAGTGGGACTTGCGAGACTTGGCGTCGTCAATAAGCATCTTGGTCTTTTTAAACGCCATCATTATATTGCCTTCATAGAGGTTTTGCTCCGCAATAAGAGACCAAGAGTCATAATAATAGTCTGTTTTACCAAGCATAAGCAAGTTAGACAATGCCATTGGGATTGTATTCCGAAACATTGTCACATTGTCGGAGTTGTAATAATAGCAAAGCAAACGATACCAGCCGTAAGCTTCTTCTTCGTTTACCTTCTGTCTATGAGCCTCATCTATGTAAGCAATCAATAGATGTTGCTGTAAATCTTCATTGTTGCCCATTGCCTTCTCACACAAGTTCCGCATCGCAAGGAGTTTTTGTCGACCTTGCAAGTCCTTCGTCTGTTCTAGCAACAAATATGATGGTGTATCGGCAGTTGCACTTAACTGTATTGTCAGTAGAATCGTCAGCGATAACCACAAATAGAAGAAACGTGAGAAGGAAAATAGATAATATAGTAAAGGTTTTGGCATTTTTGGTATTACAGATGATCAGTAGAAAGAGCCCAAAAAGGGTAAAGTATAGGTTCCAAAGATAATATGAAATATCGAATTTACAATATTTTGGGGGAAATTTCAATATGGGATTAGGATTATTTACTACTTTTGCACCATATTGAGTATAACTACCATTGGCGTAGCTAACGCAGAAAAAGATGCCATAATACTTTTGAGAAATGAAAGAAGCACAGCGGAAGGGATTATTCGTGGGCAGTTTCGACCCATTTACCATCGGCCACGATGATATCGTTCGTAGGGCTTTGGGGCTCTTTGACGGACTTATAATCGGCGTGGGGACCAATCCTGACAAGGCCTATAAGTATTCTGAAGAGGAGCGAATCAATGCCATTCGCACTCATTTTGCCGATGAGCCGAAAGTGGAAGTCATCGGATATAGTGACTTCGCGATAGATTTGGCCAAGCGTGTGGGTGCCAAATATATCGTGCGAGGTGTACGATCAATCAGGGACTTCGAGTACGAGCGCGACCAAGCAGTATTCAACAAGCGTTTAGGTGATATTGAGACCATCCTGCTCTATGCAGACCCCATTTTATCAGCTATATCTTCTTCGGCGGTGCGCGAGTTGGAACATTTCAACAAAGATGCCTCCTGGATGATTCCCAAGGTGGATAATGACGAGCAAGATGAGTGAATTGGCGCATATAATCTCCTACAGAGCCACAAAATGAACAGGGCTGACCATTGGTAATGCTCTTGATACGCCGTGAGAGGAGATAAATCGAACTTGAAGCTAGGCCATTTGATAAGGTAAATGGCAGAAAGCAGAACGAATAAGGAGACAATATGATTACATATCAAGCTGATGGCATTCAGATGCCCGAATTCAAACACCGAGAAGTTAGTGCATGGATAAAGACCGTTGCCGCAGCACACGATAGACGTGTGGGGCAAATCGGTTATATGTTTGTGAACGATGCAAAGATCCTTGAGGTCAACAAAGAATACTTAGGACATGACTACTTCACAGACATCATTACCTTCGACTACGACGAGGGAGATGTTATTGGTGGTGATATTGTAATCAGTGTCGACACAGTCAGGTCAAATGCTGAAATGTTTGGTAAGACTTTCAATGACGAACTCCATCGTGTCATCATCCATGGCATCCTTCATCTTTGCGGCATAAACGACAAAGGCCCTGGAGAAAGGGAAGTGATGGAGAAGGAAGAGAATAAGGCTTTAGAAGCCCTTGTAAAATAAAAGAGCCATCCTTATACCGATTTTTGTATAAGGATGGCTCTGTCATATATACTAACAACCTTCCCTATAGGAAGGTTGTTTTATTCGCTTTATTGTTGCAAGACTGCCTTGACTCCTTGCTGAACGATATCATTTTCCTCATTAATAACCTGGAAATACTCGCTCATATCCCACAAGTCGCGAGCAATAAGGGCTTTTAGCTGGGTGCGAAGGAAAGGCATCGTATGCTGCAATTCAGCATCATCCTTAGGCATTATCTTTTGTTTCTTACCCTCGGCAAGTATTTCATCTATCAACGTTTGTGGTACCTCAAAGTTCTTCAAATAGCTTGTGAAAGAAGAATATTGTGACTTCAGCTGTTTGCGATGACTGTCAACATACTTCAGATCAGCATTGATGATGATACTTTTAGCGGCCAATTGACGGTGTAGAGGTGTGTATTGGGTTGTATCGAGCGGTACAAACACATCAGGCATAATACCACCTCCACCATACAATATGCGATGATTTCGCAAGGAATAATATTTCAACGAGTCATCAAAGTGAATGCTATCAGCCGAGTAAAGCTCCCCATGCTTATATCGTTGATCCAATTCCTTGTCATAATCTTGCTTGTCACCTTTGGTGTAAGGCTTCTGAATGCAACGCCCAGAAGGTGTGTAATAGTGTGCTACTGTAATCCGCATCATGCTGCCATCAGGGAAATCGACTGGCCGTTGCACTAAACCCTTACCGAAACTACGACGCCCCACTATTGTGCCACGATCCTGATCCTGGATTGCACCAGTGACAATTTCAGCAGCAGAAGCCGAGAATTCGTTTATGAGCACAACTACCTTTCCTGTCAGCAGCTTGCCATTGCCACGCGCATTAAACTCCTGGCGGCTCACCTTACGGCCCTCAGTATAGACTATGAGGTCATTCTTTTGCAGAAATTCATTGGCAATCTCAACTGCCGCCTGTAAGTATCCACCGCCATTATCCTGCAGGTCGAGGACAAGATCACGCATCCCCTTATTCTGCAACTCTGCAACACAATTCATGAATTCGTCATAGGTCGTTGCACCAAAGCTTCCTATGCGGATATAACCAACTTCCGGACGAATCATATAATAGCCGTCGATAGTCTTAACAGGTATCTTAGCTCTCGTTACAACAAAGCTCAATTGGTCTGCTATTCCACGACGAATGACACCGAGTTTCACCTTTGTTCCCTTTGGGCCACGTAGGCGTCGCATTATATCTTCACGTGTCATTTTTACGCCAGCTATGGCAGTATCGTTGACCATTACGATACGGTCGCCAGCCACTATGCCGACTTTCTCCGACGGGCCATTGACCACTGGCTGGATAACTAGCAATGTGTCATCCTGAATGTTGAACTGTACACCTATTCCTTCAAATGAGCCATTCAGAGTCTCTGTCATGGCCTTGGTCTCCTTTGCAGTCGTATAAGAGGAGTGAGGGTCAAGGTTTTTGAGCATGCCCCTTATGGCATCCTCTACCAAAAGTTGCTCTTGAACAGAATCTACATACAAATTATTGATGGCAAGCTCAGCGATCTGCAATTTCCGTAGAGGAGAATTGTTGCCAAAGCTTAGCTTCAGTTGGGCACTGAGAGTAAATGGCAGAAGTGCCAAAAAGAGAGATATGATGAGACCTTTTTTCATTATTCGTCGTTTCTTGAAATTGATAACTTAATGTTTATAATTCGATGATTCACGGTAAAATGAAGTATATTCACTCTGAGATACCGTAATTCAATGATAGAATGTTATGTTTCTTGGATATCCAAAGGTATCATGCCAGATGTGGCGTTAAGAAAATTGCACTTGAAAAGATTACCTTTTCATAGCTGCTGAACAACAAATTTGATTATTAAACCTTATCATCTTTTTAAAAGCAAAAAGTCATTTTATCGAATTTGAACTCCAATTCACTGGCAATTATTGAGATACTTTCAGACAATCTATGACATTGCAATGAACATAATTGTACCTTAGCTTACAGCCTCTTCCTCCATTGGAAGATCTTTCTCCACAACAAGGTTATCGATGATAAAGTTTTGGCGTTCCATGGTGTTCTTTCCCATGTAATAGGCAAGCAGCTTTTGTACTTGGTCATTCTTGTGTAGTGTTACCTGTTCAAGGCGCATGTCGGGGCCGATGAAATGGACAAATTCCTCAGGAGAGATTTCCCCAAGTCCTTTGAAACGTGTGATTTCAGGATCAGGTCCGAGGTCCTTGATAGCCTTCTGACGTTCCTCGTCAGTGTAGCAATAATGCGTGATGAAGTCGCTCTTCTTCTCTCCTTTGACCAAACGTGCGTCGGCCTCAGCTATTATCTTCTTATTCTTGATTTTAGAGCGACGGTTTCGCACACGGAAAAGAGGTGTCTGGAGCACATAGACATGCCCCTTCTTGATAAGATCTGGATAGAATTGGAGGAAGAAAGTGATGATAAGCAAGCGTATATGCATACCATCAACATCGGCATCTGTAGCCACAATGACCTTATTATAGCGCAGATTGTCCAATCCATCCTGTATGTCAAGAGCAGCTTGGAGCAAATTGAACTCCTCGTTCTCATAGACAACTTTCTTTGTCAAGCCAAAAGAATTGAGCGGTTTTCCACGCAATGAGAACACCGCCTGTGTGTTCACGTCACGACTTTTGGTGATGGATCCACTCGCCGAATCACCCTCAGTAATAAAGATACAAGATTCTTCCTTTCGGTCATTCTTTGCATCTGAGAAATGAATACGACAGTCACGAAGCTTTCGATTATGCAGGTTGGCCTTCTTAGCACGTTCGCGTGCCAATTTCGTTACGCCCGCCATGGCTTTGCGTTCGTGTTCGCTCTCCTTGATTTTGTTCTCCAGAATATCCGCCACATCCTCCTTGTGGATATGCATATAGTTGTCTACCTCACGCTTTATGAAGTCGCCTATATACTTGTTGATGGTTTCCCCACCAGGAGCCATGAGCGTTGAGCCAAGCTTAATCTTGGTCTGCGACTCGAAGACTGGCTCCTCAACGTTAATTGCTATGGCTGCAACGATACCATTACGTATATCAGTATATTCGTAGTTTTTGTCGAAATGCTCTTTGATTGTCTTGGCAATATGTTCCTTAAAGGCACTTTGATGCGTACCGCCTTGTGTGGTGTGCTGGCCATTTACAAAACTATGATACTCCTCACCATACTGGTTTGTATGAGTGAAAGCTATCTCAATATCCTCGCCTTTGATGTGTATGATGGGATAAAGACTATCAACCGTCATGTTGTCGTTGAGCAAATCCTCAAGTCCATTGCGACTTTTGATGCGACGACCGTTATACATTATCGTCAACCCAGAGTTGAGATAGGTATAGTTCCTAAGCATTGTTTCCACGATTTCATCGTGGAATTGATAGTTTTTAAACAGCGTCTCATCGGGCTGAAAGTAGATGTAAGTACCGCTTTCATCAGTACTTTTCATGGTCTTATCGGCTATTTTCCTACCACGCTCGAATACAATCGAGCGAACCTTTCCTTCACGATAACTCTGTACTTCAAACCGTCCGCTAAGTGCATTCACGGCCTTTAAGCCGACACCATTAAGTCCAACACTCTTCTTGAAAGCCTTAGAGTCGTATTTCCCACCGGTATTTAGCATAGAGACAGCTTCCTCAAGCTTGCCCTGTGGGATGCCACGACCGTAGTCACGAATAGTTACACGTAGGCTCTCATCAATGTCAACCTCGATGCGATCACCACTATTCATCTTGAATTCGTCTATCGAATTGTCGATGACTTCCTTAAGGAGCACGTAGATTCCGTCCTCAGGCAGTGTGCCATCACCCAAGCGTCCAATGTACATCCCCGGCCTTGTACGGATATGATCCATGTCGCTCAAGTGGCGAATGTTATCATCTGTATATTCAGGTGTGGAATTATCGGTGCCCTCAAAGGCACCATTATCAATTATTTCTTTATCCTCCAACATTTCTCATAATATCATTTCAACAACTTCTTACCTCGCTAAAAGTATAAGATTCTCTTTCCATTCAGAGATCCTAAGTGAGGCTTTTGCTGCTTATTACTTTATCTCCTTGCGGAAACACCTACGTTTTTTGTGGTTCTCATGCTCAAAGGCGTTCCATTGTCCCTGAACACCAGTGTTGGTTTCCATCTCAACCTGTGACTCACCCCACTTGTAGCCACGCGCTATATAGCGCGGAATGAGATCGGTAAGGATAAGCGCATTTGCACCCTTGCCACGGTATTCGGGTAGTACCCCGATAAGTAAGAGATCCACTCCTTCGGTCTTTCCGAATTTGACAGCACGCAGTACATGCCACCATCCAAAAGGAAACAATCTCCCACGGTGGCACTTCTTTAAAGCCTTTGCCAAAGAAGGGATTGTGATAGCTATACCGATAATCCTGTCGTCGTTGTTGCCATCCACAATGACAGTTACCAAATCGAAATCAACTGCGGGAAGGAACATCTTGACATACTGGTCTATCTGGTGATCAGTGAGCGTCACAAAGCCGTAAAGGTCACCATAAGTTGCATTGATGATCTCGAATAGTTTGCGCGCATATCCATTACGAATG
>Ga0070399_1003503_pt1 | contig 13805 bp, 7 predicted proteins | sample BioMet4_FD_61217 | JGI IMG/M metagenome (GOLD analysis project Ga0070399, IMG submission 61217) | Microbial communities from bioreactor (seeded with sewage sludge) at LBNL, California, USA - Biofuel metagenome 4 (version 1) | ecosystem: Engineered > Bioreactor > Anaerobic > Unclassified ... | reverse complement strand
CGGCAGGATAAAGCGCTGCCAGCTGAGTTTTTCCGTTTTGGAGACGAACAGGTGCCGTACCCATTCCCGTTTGACCAGCGGGAAAGACTGCCCGGTCGAATTGCGCAGGACCGTTATTTCTCCCGGCCACCCGGGCGAAAAAGCCGCCGCCGTGAGCGGACGGAACTCTTTTTCCGCCGCCAGCCGCCAGCCTAGATTCAGGAACGGAATGCCGCCGTTATACTGATAATAAAGTCGGAACAAGTGGCTGCCGGCTTCCAGGCGGAGTGGCACGGGATGAGCGAATTTGCCTTGTTTCGGCGTTTCGCCGAACTGAAAGAAAATCGTCCGTCCGTCAATTTCCAGCAGGGTGCCGGAATTGGTATCCACGCCGACTACCACGTCCGTGGGGTGGTCGATCTTCAACATGCCGGTAAAGGTGATGCCGGTGAAGCGGTTATAACGCTTGGGCACCGCGTCGAGTTTGACCTGTCCGGTCGGAATGACGTCCACCCGGCGGTGACGGGCGGTGAAATAACTAAGAAAAGCGGCCGGGTCGGGCAGTTTTTTTCGTTTTTTAAACCGGGCAACGACGGCCGGGTAATCGATGCGGGTGCGGATGATTTCCATGGCCAGAGTGAACCCGCCGGGCAGAATGCCGTCTTTTTTCTGCCAGTTTTGAGTCGGACGGGGATGTTTGAACCCGAAATAGACCAGGCGCTGCGTACTGCCGGGGGCGGGCGAGAGCAGCAGAAACCCGGTTTCCGGTTTCAAACTGTAGCCCAGCCGGTTGCCCTTGCCGTCGTAGGCGGTCACGCCCTGGGCGAGGCCGCCTGGCAGCAGGGTTTGACCCAACGGAAACCCGGTACAATTTTCCGGGTGATCGGTCGTCAGTTCCAGCCGGTAGGCGGCATCCGGTTCCTGCCACGGAATTTCCGGCGCGGCGTTCAGAAGCAGGGTGCCGGTCAACAGCAACAAGGCGGACAACAACAGTCGTTTTCTCATGGCGTCACCTCGGGTGAATGGGTGACGACGGGGCGATACGGTCCGGGCGGCAGACGGCGCAGCAGTTTGAAGGCCACGTCGGTGGCGAACGGCGGCAACCGGATAACCGTCAGTTTGCGGGCATCGACCGTCAGCAGTTCGCCGCCGAACTCCTTGCCGGTATCGGTATCGTAAAAGAGCAACTGATAATCGCCGTCGTGAAGCGGAAAATCCAGCGGGAGAAGCAGGTTGCGGGTCGGTGGCAGGGCGGCATGGTCCGGATCCGCGCGCCGCATGGCCGGACGCAGAAACACCCAGCCGTAAACTTCATTGCCGTTCCCGGCGACAAAGGCGTGCCAGGGGTACTCCGGATAGTCGGGGTTGAAAAAATTGACGGACGGATCCAGACGCACCGGAGAATCGACTTCGTCTTCCAGCCATTGCCAGCGGCTGCCGGTATCCGCCAGCCGGGACCAGAAGTAGCAGCGGAGTCCGGGGGCCAGCCGGTTGATCCGGTCGGCAAAGGCACCGGCGCCGGGACGGCGAAGACCACTATTCAGTTGTACCGCCGGGATGACGGCGCAATCCAGATAGGTAAAGTTTTTGCCGCGGGGATCGATACCGCGCCGGTAATTCTGGAACGCCCGATAGAGGGAATAAAGATTGCGGCGGTCGACGAAGTCATGCCACCAGGTCATGGGCACACCGGCCTGGCGGAGCGGGAGCGCGCTCCAGAGGGCGGTTTTGATGTCGGCTTCAAGCACCGGATCGTCGCCGCCGCCGGAGGTACCGCCGAACTCGGTAATCCAGACCGGTTTGGCAAACGTCTGCATCATATACCGGTGAAAGGCCATATGCTGGTAGAACGGAATATGGACGTTGCGGTAGGCGTCGCCGACGATATAGTCGATGACCGGCAAATCTTCCAGCTTGCGATAGTGCAGATTGTTATTGTAGTCGCCGCAGAAATGAGTGGTGACCGGATGCCGGCCGGAGTCGGCGGCGCGGAATCCGGCGGCGGCGCGGGACGTCCAGTCGACGATGACATTGTTATTGTAAATCTGGTCGAAATCGGTGACCAGATTGCCTTCGCTCCACAGTTCGATGCCCATGATGCCGGTAAAGGCGCCCCAGCGGGCGGCGAGATAGCGGTCGCGGGCGCGGCGATAGCGGTCGGCTTCGGCGGACGAGAAATATTCCACGGCGGCGGCCAGAAAACCGCCGTTGGCAACCACGAACGGATGGGCGCGGTTGAGCGGCGACTCGCTCCATTCCTGATCGCTGTGCGCCGACATCTTGCCGTGGTTGTCCAGCACCAGATGCACGTAAATGCCATGCCGCTCGGCGGCGTCCAGCACCCGGTCGAGTCGCCAGGCGTTGGCCAGGCTGTACCGGCCCAGCCCGTAATAATTCTGGCAGGAGGCGCTCCACTCCACGGCATAGGTCCAGGAGGCCATCCAGATTTCGGCCACATTCATCCGATGTTGCTGCATCCGCGCGAAATACATGTCGTAGTCGAACGTGCCGTGGTCGGGGATATGGCCGTAGCCGAACGCGGTTTCGCTGCGGACGTCGATATTGGTGTGAAGGTTCATGCCGACGGGGTAAAACCAGGAGCCGTCGGTAAATTCGAAGTAGACCGGATCGCGCCGGGAGACGCGGACGAAGCCCGGCAATTTCGAGTCGGCGACGGTTACGGACCGCCACGGCGTCGTCAAGTCGGCAGTCTCCCGCTCGGAACGGTCCCGCACGACCAGGCGGAAACGGTAGATGCCGGGCGTCGGCGGGGTCAGACGAAAGGCCCAGAACGGTTCGCCGCGCGGCAGATTGCGTTCCCGATTGCAGAACAGGTCCCGGGTGTAGTCCTGACTGTAAAAAGCGGGCCAGCGGGCGGTTTTGCCGTCGGGACCGAGAACTTCCACGTCTATCTTGATTTCGTCGGGATCGAACGGGTTGAAGTATGTGCGGGAGAGCCGGAACCGGCTCTCGAACCGTTGATTTTTGATCGCGGCATCCGGCAGTTGCCAGAAGTCGACCGCCAGCGGCGGCGGCTTGAGTTCACCGTCGAAACGTACCGGGCGACAGTGAAGTTTGAACCGACCCGGACGTCGACCGAACAGCGAAACGCCGGCCGATTGGAGGTCGGCGGCAAAAAGAGAATTCCACGCCGCAGTATGGCCGACGGGGATCAATTCGCCGTTGCCGACGGTCAGATCGGCACCGACGGTTTGCCACTGGCCGGGATGCAACTCGAAGGGCTCCGGCGTCTGAAACCAGAAGCCGTCCTTGTCTTTCACAAAGAAAACGCCCCGGACGCCGGCTGTGTTCAAGCCTTCCGCCATGATTTCCATCCGGAGAAAACGCCGCCGGAATTTTTCCCGATTCGGACGAAGCACATTGCGGGCGACTTCCTGCCATACCAGCGCGTTGCCGGGGAAAGCCAGTTCGGCGGTCACGGCATCGCGGCCATCGCGAGCAGATACCGTCGCCGTAATGGTTCCTTGACGGCAATGCCAAGCGGAATCGGCAAACGGGATCGGCGCCAACTCGGCCGCGCCCTTGGCGGCCAGCGTCAACAATACAACGGTTACCAACCCGCCGCAGAGCCGGGCTTTCAGCAAAAAATTCACTCTGTCAATCCGTAGTTGAGTTCCGAAAACATTATTCATAATCGACCAACGGCCCACCGCCGATTTTTATTGCGTCCGGTGGTTTGCCGGAAATCTCAAAACGCGTTTCCGTTGTAAAGTTTATTTTCAAACAGCTCCTTACCAAGAAATCGCTAAAAAAAAATCGTTTATTGCAATTAGCAATTTGTATTTTTCCTGATACCATTTTATTGTTACATAAAACACCATATAAAATATATGATGTTTTGGACGATATTCAAAAGATGCCTTCAGGGGTTTCCGGAATATTGTAAGGCAATGATGTTCGTATCCGATTTTGGGGTCTTCAGTCAACAATGTAGTAAATCTGGGGTGAAGAACACGGCGAACCCCAGGGAGGACGTACTATGACCATCCGTAGTTTGAGGAGATCAGGAGAAAGAGGCACGGAAAAGCAGTGTTCCGGACGGGAAGTATCCGCTCCGGGAGTTTCCGACAATCCCGCCCAAGCGGTTTCCTCGCACGGACATTCCCTCCACGGCGAAAGCAATCGCCGTTCCCGAGTCATCGATTCCAAACGTTATTGGTGGTGTCAGAGCGGGCAGCCGGAGACGTTGCAGCCGATTTTCGAACCGGTGGATGAGGCGTTGATTATTTCCGGCATCAAAGAAAGAATCCGACTCAACGAATTACCGCTGATCGAAATTCCGGAAAATATTATCCGGACGCTGAAGTTATTGGACGATCCCGACTTCGATTATTCCGAAGTAACTTCGCTGATCGAACATTCCCCGGCGATGGCGGGACAGTTCATCAAAATCATCAACTCTTCGCTGTATTCGCCGGTTGTGGCCATCAGCGACCTCAAGAGCGCCCTGCATCGGTTGGGACAGGCCAAAGTCAAAGCGCTGCTCTACATCTATTCCGCCAGCATGAATTTTCTGGGCGGCAAGGCGTTCAACGATGCCGCGATCAAAGTGGTGGAACACAGTTATGCCACGGGAATTGTCGCGTCGTACCTCAGCCAGCGGTTTTATCCGGACCCCGATCTGGCATTTCTGTCCGGCCTGATGCACGACATCGGCAAATTGTCGATTATCCGGCTGATCACCGATACGCATGAGTTGCCGCCTAAATTTCCGTTTGAAATTACCGAAGACGCCTTTGTCAAAATTTTTCCCGAACTCCATGAACCGGCGGGCAAATTTATTGCCGATCACTGGGGGCTCGACCGGCGGGTCTGTACGGTTATCCGCCATCATCACGACCTGAAGCCGCGGGCCTTCAGCGACGATTCCGATTCTGAACTGACCGTCAATCTCTGTCATTTGATTGCCGTCAGCGATACCATTACCCGGATGCTGAACAAGGGCCGGCCGTTGCATACCGCCCTCAACCTTTTCGAATTGCCCTCCGCGCAAGCAATCGGACTCGAAAAAAACTGGAGCAATGTCGATTTTCTCAAAGACATTCCGGCGATGTTGTCATTTAAACTTGAACAGTAGTAAAACGTTTATGGAAAACAGCAGTAATTCCACAACCGGATCGGTTGCCCCGACGCCGTTTTTTTACCACGGGGCGAAAATGTTTCCCGTACATGATTTTCCGATTACGATTCACCGGTCGCCGCAAGTGGTGCTTCCGGAGCACACTCATGACTTCATCGAAGTTGTTTTCGTGGCCGGCGGCCGCGGCGTACACCAGATTATCAACGCCGTCGACGGCGGTTCTTCCTTCTCTTACGGAATTATGCAGGGCGATTTTTTCGCGTTGCTGCCCGGCGAACATCACACCTATCCGTGGCATGAAAAACTGGTTATCTACAACGTTCTGTTTTTTCCGGAACTTCTGCTGGAATCCGAGCGTCGGATGCTACAGGATCTGCCCGGGCTGACCAGTCTCTTTTCTCCCGAGTCGAACTCTCGCATGCCGCGCAAGAAAATCCATCTGCCGTTACGCGCCCGTGCGGAAGCCGAAAAACTACTGAATAAGGCGATCGAAGAATTGGCATTGCAGAAGACCGCTTTCCGGCTGAACGTCAAAGCCTGTCTGATTGAATTTCTGGTTTTGGCCGGACGCATTTTGCCCAGCGAATGGAAATCCACGCTGCGTTCGACCGATGCCCGCAACATCCAGCAGGCTATTTATCGGGCGATTTTGTATATGGAACGTAAAATTGCCGACCCGGTAACCTTGGCCGAATTGGCGGATCAGGCTCATTTGAATCAGACTTATTTCAGTGAACAGTTCAAGCTGACGACCGGCATTTCACCCTGGAATTATTTGATTCAACTGCGGCTGGAATTGGTTAAACATCTGCTTTCCTCCACCGACTTGCCCATTTCGGAAATCGCGTTGCGCGCCGGGTTTTGCGACAGCAGTTATCTGGCTAAAACTTTCCGGGTCCGCGAAGGCATGACGCCGCGGAATTTCCGGAATAAAATTCTCGGACGGGCGGAGCGGCGCAGTTCCAAACCCTAATTTTTCCGGCAACTTGTCAAGTTGATTCCTTCATCGTTCTTAATTGGTAATCAACCATCTGCGGCAACGTTTATTCGAACAGATCGGGCTGTTCGCCGCGACCGTCATCCCCCGGTGTCGCCGGGCCAACCTGTTCCCGCAGCCAGTAAATCAGGATCGCCGTCACATAGGCGATTTCCGCTTCATCGAGTTCCCGGCCCGGCGGGAGGCCATGCCACTTGGCCAGACATCCCCGGCAACAGCAACCGGTCGCATGTTGGGCTTTGAACACCGGATGGCCCCGCATCGGCGTTTGCTTGCCGTCGTGCGCCGGTTGCGCCGGAGCCAGACGCTCCCGGATCATCCGTTCGGTCTGGCCGGACAGCAATTTCCAGCCTTTCCGTCGACAATAAGTTTGTTCCTCCGGAGTCAGCCGGAACCGCATTCGAAACGCCGACCCGGCCAACCGCAACCGCAGCTCCCGCCATGCCCGCTCGCAGTCCATTACGACTTCAGCAACAATTTGACGGCTTCCAGCAGGTTGTCGGCGATATAACGAATGTGTTTCCGCTGGTCGGCGGGAATATCCTCGGCCTGACCGGTCATGACTAGAATGCCGGCCCGGCATCCGGCCCGGTTGCCGACCTCTACGTCACTGACTTTGTCGCCGATCATATAAGATGCTTGCAGATCGAGGTCAAGTTCTTTAGCGGCCCGCAACAGCAGTCCCGGCTCCGGTTTCCGGCAGTCGCATTTGACCGTATATTCCGGCACCGTTCCTTTCGGGTGATGCGGACAGAAGTACCAGCCGTCGATCCGTGCGCCGTCGGCTTCCAGCAGGCGGTGAATATACTGGTTTACTTCCCGGACTTTGGCTTCGGTAAAATAGCCGCGCGCCACGCCGGACTGGTTGGAGACAACCACGACTTGATAGCCGTTCCGATTGAGCAGCCGGACGGCTTCCGCCGCCCCCGGCTCCAATTCCACCTGGCTGACGTCATGCAGATAGTTTTTATCCACAATCAACACCCCGTCGCGATCCAGAAAACACGCTTTCTTCATCCTTACTTCCCAAATTCGATTTTATCGCTCAAATCAGCTGGCTGTCCGCCGCCGTTTCCACTTTGATTTTCCGGGCCACGCCGGTCAACAGCGGCGTAATCTGACCGAGTTCGCCGATCAGAATGCCGCCGGCCAAGATGTTGTCGCGGAAAAACAGTTTCTTATAAGTATTCCGGATTTCATTGCGCGTCGCCGCCTGCAACGGCGTCTGGCCGTCAATCGGATCGGTGGTAATATTGCCCACCGAAAACAGTTTGGTGTTGAACGCCCGCATCGTGGCACCGAATACCTTGGGCTGATACGTCAGTTCGTCGCCGACCATGTTAGCTCCGGCGACTTTGCCCTGTTCCATGGCGGTTTCCCAGATGCCGTCATACCGCTGATTGAAGATCGCGCAGTCGCCGGCAGCGTAAACGTCCGGTTCGGACGTCTGCATGCGGTCATTGACTAGGATGCCTTTTTCCACTTTGATTCCGGACGCTTCGGCCAGACTTTTGTTGCAGGCCACGCCGATCGACATGATGACGATATCGCAGGGAATAAAGTCGCCGTTCCTGGTTCTCACCCCGGTGACTTTCTGTTCGCCCTGGATTTCGTCGACAAACACGCCCAGGTCGAGTTTGATCCGTTTGAACCGCCCGATAATCCGACTGAGCATGGCACCCCCTTCGGGATCGAGCTGGCGAGGCAGAATCGACGGACAGGCTTCCAATACCGTCACCTGATGATCTTTCAGCGACAGATGCCACGCGCATTCCAGTCCCAGCAGTCCGCCGCCGATCACCACCACTCGTTTCGGCGTCCGGCCCAGCAGACTCCGCAGTTTATCCAGATCGTCAACCGCCCGCAGCGTAACCACTTCCGGCAGTTTGGCGCCGGGAATCGGCGGCACGAAACAGTGTCCGCCGGTGGCCAGCAGCAGTTTGTCATAAGTCGCCGTGGCGCCGGATGCCAGCGTCAGCTCGTGACAGCACGGTTTCAATGCCGTTACCGCCGTATTCAAATGGATGTCGATGCGCTGTTCCCGATAGAAATCTTCCGTTTCCACCAGAAAATCGCGTTCGCCCACCTGATGCGACAACGCTTCCGGCAGAATCGGCCGATGGTACGGCAGCTGTTTTTCGCTGCTGTAAAGATCGATTTGCGCGTTGGCGTTGCGCGCTCTCGCCGCTTTGGCGGCAGCCACGGCGGCAATTCCGCCGCCGACAATGGCAATCCGCACTTTCTTGTCGCTCGTGAAGGTTACCCGTTCCGGCACGTATTCGACAAACGCTTCCTGTCCGGCTCCGCAGACCGAGCACCGTTTCGGCGGCAGCGCTCCTTCGAAGATTTCGCCGCAAACCGTACATTTCCAGTAAATTTTTCCGGTCTTCCGGTCGTATTTGGCCGACCATGCTTCCTGCAATTCCTGTCCGAAGCGCTGACCGTAACGCCGCGCGCCCTCCAGTTTTCGGGAACCGGGTTTGAAGACCACCTTGTACGCCGGTTCGACCACTTTCATCCGCAACATTTTCAGCCGGGCAATCAACAGGTCGGCGGCTTCGCCGCTCCAGCCGTAACTGCCGAACGCGCCCGCCACTTTGTCGCAGTGGGCAATGCCGTTCATATTCATCAGCAGATTGATGATCGGCGGCAGGACGTCGGCGTTGATGGTCGGCGATCCCACCAGAATTCCGTCCGCGTCGTTCATCATGGTCTGAACCTTGGCGGCATCCGCGTTCACCATGTCGAAACAGTGAATGTCGGCGTCGCTGCTTTCCCGAATGCCGTCGGCAATCTCTTCCGCCAGTTTTTCGGTATAACCGTAAGCCGAGACATAGGCGATGGTCACCTGGGGCTTGACATGTTTGACCGGTTCCGGTTCCGCACTCCATTGCCGGTACAGGTCCAGATAATAGTCCAGATTCTGTCGCAGCACCGGCCCGTGTCCGGGACAGATCGTCGCCAGGTCGAGACTTTTGATCCGGTCCAGCGCATAGCGGACATGGGGCTTGAACGGTCCCATGATCATACTGAAGTAATAGTGATAGGCCGACACGAAATCGCCGTCGATCAGGTCGTTGCATACCCGGTCGTCGGCATAATGCGCGCCGAACGAGTCGCAGGTCACCAGCGTCTTCATGCCGTCGATATACGTATAGATCGAGTCCGGCCAGTGCAGAAACGGCACCGACAGGAAACGCAGTTTGCAGGTATCGAGTTCCAGCACCTGGTTGTCGCCCACCGCTTCGCCGGGAATCTTGCGGTTGCAGATGTCGGCCAGAAATCCCAGGGCGATGGAGGACGCCAGAACCTTGGCTTTCGGCGCGAGATTCAATAATTTTTCCAACGCGCCGGCATGGTCCGGTTCGGTGTGATCGATCACAATGTAATCCAACTCGGCCGGATCGCAGACTTCCCGCAGATTCGCCAGAAACGTATCGAAAAATTTTTCCTTAACCGTTTCAAACAGTACCCGATACTTGGGCGTTTTCAGCAGGTAGGCGTTGTAGCTGGTGCCGTGCTCGGTCCGCATGACAATGTCGAATACCCGTAACGCATGGTCCTGCGCGCCCACCCAGTAAAGACCGTCCCGTATTGCGATTGCACCCATATTTCCGCCTCCGTGTTGAATTCAAAAATCAGATTTGATAATAATTACTATATTTTAGCTTGCTTTAGCCGGAAGACAAGCCGCAAACGGAAAAAAGTTTTGCGGGGGCCAAAGTCAAGGTGCGGGAAAGAAATGGGGCGCTGTTTCAAAAGTGCTTCGCGCCTTTCCCGCTGCCCGCAAATAGAGACGCCCGTTATTTCTTGCCGGCGGCCAGCGCTTTTTTCAGGATGGCCGCGCATTCCGGATGATGGTTTTTTTCCGCCATGGACAGCGCCGTCTGACCGTCCGTCTGTTTGATCGCGGGATCGGCCCCGGCGTCCAGCAGAATTTTCATTTTATCGGGCATGCCGTCGAGCGCGGTAATCATCAGCGCGGTGGTGTTGTCCTTGTCGCCGGCGTTGAGGTTGGCGCCCTTGATGACAATCATGCGGACGATGTCGGCATCGCGGAATTTCACTGCGTAGTGCAGCGAGGTCCAGCCCTGGCGGTCGGGCTGATTGACGTAGGGACCGGACAATTCCACCACGCGGGCGACTTTTTCTTTCGGTCCGGGCAGTTCCAATACGCACATCAGCGGCGTGTAGCGGTTGAAGCCGACCGTTCCCGGCGAAAGCCCGAGTTCAATCTGGTCGAAAATGATATCGGTCGAACCCAGTTTGGCATTTTTCCACCAGGCAATCATCCGCCAGACCGGGAACATAGCCCGGTAATAGGTACAGTCGACGTTCAGCCGCCAGCGGCCGTACAGATCGATGAGAAAGTCTTTATCCGCTCCCTGAAATTTGCCGCTGCGGATCATCGCGGCCAGATCCTTGACGGCGGAGTCGGTTTCGCCGGCGATAAAGCGGTCTTCGAGCTTTTTCAGTTCCCGTCCTTCCGGACCGGTAAAGACTCGCAGCATGGACGGATAATCCAGCCAGGAAAAATAGTTCAACTTGGTGTTGAGTCCGTCGCGGACCTCGGCGTCGAGCCGTTTCTGGGCGGCGGCAAAAGAGGCCGGCGTCATCTGATCGAATAATTTTTTGGCGCCGACATAGTCGCCGACGGCCGCGGCCAGCGAAATTTGCTGGACCATGGCGTCATCCTGCGCATCGGGCGTAGCCGCCGACCGATAACGCCGTTGCAGCGTCGCCGCCATTTTTTCTTTCAGCGTCGGCGTATTGCGGATGCCACGCTGCCAGCGATATTCGGAATCTTCGCTGGCCCCGGAGACGACCGCCCAGACGCCGGCCTGCGGAACTTTGCTGTCCGGCCACGGCGAGTCGAAACAGCGCATGGCCAGTGCGTAACTCATCGCGGGCTCGCCGCCCCAGCGCGGACGGAAGCTGTTCAGTAACGCCAGATAGGCCGAGGCATAGTCGGCCTGTTGCTCGGTGGCCTGCCGGAAGTAGTTCAGGACGGCGTTTTTGTCGTTGCAGTTGCCGGAAGCGGTTTCCAGTCCCAGCATGGCGACATAGGGCAGGGGACTGGTCGGTCCCAGCACCATGGCTTTCCGGTAGTGTTCTCTTGCCTTATCCTGTTCGGCGCCGAATACATTCCAGCCGTCTTGGGTAACTTGCGAGGCCCAACCGTGGCCGCGCGCCTGCCAGGATTTTTCCACGGCATGGATGCCTTGCAGAACTTCCCGCAACCACGGGTCGAGATTGGAAGCGGTGGCGGCGGGGGCTGTCAACTTGGCTACTTTCTCGTGACTTTCGCCTATTCCGATGGATGGCAGATAACGGACGACCACCATGGCTTCCGAATGAGTCAGCGGCTGAGCGTGATAGAGCAACTTGTCGGCGAGTTGCAGAAACGCCGTCCGGTTGGGCTGGTCGTCCGCCACTCGCGCCAAGCGGGAACGCAGGAAGAAAGCAAAGTAAACGCTGTTGGCTATTTCGGGCCGTGACAACATTTCCCGGAGCGTCTGCGGGTCGGGACGTTCGGCCCAGGGCAGGTCCAGCGCGTTGGTACTGAGCGAGGGGATTTCCTTTTGAAATTTCGGTTCGAACAGGGCGCGGGCCTGACGCCGGAAATCGTTCTGAAAGGAAGCCGTTTTAACCAATACGTTGTTCCAGTTCAGCGGTTTTGCCGGTCTGCAACAACTACTGTTCGGCGGAGGCGGCAGCGTCTTTTCTGCGGCGAGAAACTGGCGGTATTCCTGCGCTTCCGGGGTAGGGGACTGATCGACTAATTCCTGCAACCGCTTTTCCCGCGCGGTTAATAAGTCTCTATTTTCCTGTATTTTCTTTTTCAAGACCGGGTCGTTCTGGCTTTGACGAAGGGCCTGCTCCGGATTCGGATTGGTTTTCAGAATTTCAAGTAACTGCTTGGACCGGAATTGTTTGAAATTTAATTGCTGACGTTCCAATTGCCATCTTACGGGATCCTGCTCGGCGACGGCATCGAAGGCTTTGCTCTTGAGCAAATGTTCGGCAGTCAACTGCAATTCCAAGGTTTTCAGGTTCGGTTGGGCGGAAGACTTCCGGATGACGTCGAGTGCCGTCATGGCCAGCACAAATTCCGGGGACCCGGTGACAGCGGCGGGCTTGGCTCCGGCCAGTAAGGCCGTCAATTGATTTTTGAAAATGGTGTTCGTGTAGAGTTGTTGCAGATGGCGCACTTCCGCTAACGCCGGAACCGGGGAAGCTTTTTCCAGATATGCTTTGTAATTGCTCAACTCGTCATAGGAGAGAAAATATTTAAAAAAAAGCTGTTTATAGAGCGGATTGCTAAATAGAGAGTTTGTGCCGGCCTGTTTGATTTTCTGAATATAATCGCGTTGGAGTTTGTTGCCGCTGATTTGTCGAAAGAAGGAGAATTGATTATCGCACTGGGCATTCAGTTGCATGGCTTCTTTATATTGTGCCAATTTTTCCGGCTGACCGGCCAGTAGTTTTTCGCCTTGGTCGGCAAGCTGCTTGCGGGCGGCGGCGGTCTGCTTCTGCAACTCCACGTATTGCGGATCGGCGGCGGCAGCGGCCATGACGCGTTTTTCCAGTTCGGCTAGGGCAGGGCTGGAATAGCCGCTTTTGATTTGTTCCGGCGTCAACTGTTGAATTTGCGCGGCCGCATCGCGGTATTCCGACGACGGCCCGGTGGCACAGGACAGTGTGAACAGCAACAGACCGCCGCAGAGCAGCAAAGATTTATACATGGCATGATCCCCATATTGCCCGGATTGGATATTGGTAATAGCCTAATATATCCGGGCAACTCGGGGAAAACAAGCAGGAAACGCGGACTGATTATTTCTTGGGCGTGACCGCTTTGAATACCAAGCCGTCCGGCGACTTGGCGATTTTCAACGTCTGGCCGTCCGCCAGTTCGCCGCCGATGATCATCCGCGACACCGGAGTTTCGATTTCCCGCACGATCACCCGTTTCAACGGCCGGGCACCGAACGTCGGATCGTAGCCGGTATCGGCCAGATACTGCTTGGCCGCCTCGTTGACTTCCAGTTTGATGTCGTGCAGATTGAGCCGCTTGGCCACGTCCGCCAACAGGATGTCGACGATCTTGACCAGATGTTCGCGCGACAGAGTATGGAAGAACAGCGTTTCATCGATCCGGTTCAGAAATTCCGGTCGGAACTGCGTCCGCAACAGTTGCGTGAGCTGCCCTTTGATCGTATCGTCGATCTCCGGATGCTTCAGCAGAATGTCGCTGCCCAGATTCGAGGTCATGATGATGATCGTGTTCTTGAAGTCGACGGTACGGCCATGCGAGTCGGTCACGCGGCCGTCGTCGAGAATCTGCAAAAAGATGTTGAACACGTCGCTGTGAGCCTTTTCGATTTCGTCGAACAGCAACACGGAGTACGGACGGCGGCGGACCGCTTCGGTCAGCTGGCCGCCTTCGTCGTAGCCGACGTATCCCGGAGGCGCGCCGATCAGGCGGGAGACGGAATACTTTTCCATGTATTCGGACATGTCGATCCGGATCATGGCGCGTTCGTCGTCGAACAGCGCTTCCGCGAGGGCGCGGGCCAGTTCGGTCTTGCCGACCCCGGTCGGGCCGAGGAAAATGAACGACGCGATCGGGCGTTTGGGGTCTTTCAGGCCGGCACGGGCGCGAATAACCGAGTCGGCTACCGCCGTGACCGCTTCTTCCTGTCCGATCACCCGGCGATGGAGATG
>Ga0070399_1003501_pt1 | contig 13812 bp, 10 predicted proteins | sample BioMet4_FD_61217 | JGI IMG/M metagenome (GOLD analysis project Ga0070399, IMG submission 61217) | Microbial communities from bioreactor (seeded with sewage sludge) at LBNL, California, USA - Biofuel metagenome 4 (version 1) | ecosystem: Engineered > Bioreactor > Anaerobic > Unclassified ... | reverse complement strand
CCATAGCGCTCGCACCAGTTCTTGATGTCAACAAGGTGGGTGAGGTCATAGACGTTGGTACTTTCTGGGAGGATACCAGTCGGGTTGTTACCTTCGGAGAGTGCACCACCGCCAACACTATACACCGTCCAAGGTTCGCCCTTGTCGGTTTCAAACATCATGGCGTTGGGATGGAAGTCCAGAAACTCCTCTGGCTTCCATACGATCTTTACTGGTGCGACTGGCGACAGCACATCTTGGATGGCAATGTCTGTCATGTGTCCCTTACCGGTAGCGGCCAAACTGCCATACAGGGTCACACGAAAGCTTTTGGCATCACCATGTTGCGACAGATAAAGCTTGGACGCACGTTGTGGTCCCATGGTATGGCTCGACGATGGTCCCCGGCCAACCCTGTAGAGTTCTCTTAGTGATTTCATATGTTCCTCCTTTGTTTCGCCCCCAGAAGGGGAGTGATGTAGCTTGACTTAATGCAAAAAGCCCCGCCCACGCGATGCGGGTGAGGCTTTGCAATGATGTTATTGTAATGCCTATGCCTCCTCATCGGTTACCTGGCGAGAGTCGCTCAGGTCGTCGGGAGAGAATTTCTGTATGAATGCGGCATGGCCAATGATTTCCTCTTCGGCCATACGTGTGTACACGCCAGCACTCTTGGCAAAGTGTTCGGGTGCCTTAGTGGCATCGCCAATCAGCAGTAGGGACATCACGATGTCGCCGGTCATATCATACAACCTGCGTCCAAGGTAGTCTAGTTCCTCCTGGTTTCCATCAGCCTTCACCTTTTCGACGGACTGCTCATAGACCTCAACGCACTTTGCCATGCGTTCCTTCAACGGTTTCATCTCTTCGGATGCATCTTCAGCAAGCATCTCCTTCATAATATTAAGATAGGTGCCATTGGTGATGTAACGAATGGCAGCGACTACCTGCAACTGAGTGGTTCCCTCATAGATAGAGAAGATACGTGCGTCGCGATATAGTCTTTGGGCCTTGTATTCCATGATAAAGCCAGAGCCACCGTGTATCTGAATACAGTCGTAGGCATTCTGATTAGCATATTCTGAAGCCATACCCTTACTTAGAGGAGTGAATGCATCAGCGAGCCTTGAGAATGTTTTCATCTCTGTACGTTCCTCGGGAGTGAGTTTACGATCATGAGAAATATCCTCCAAAGTTTTGTAAACATCTACATAACGAGATGTTTGATAGAGGATAGAGCGACTTGCATCGAGCTTAGCCTTTATCTTTGCGAGCATGTCATAGACAGCAGGCATGGTAATAATCTTCTTGCCGAACTGAGCCCTTTCATTGGCATACTCTAGTCCTTGGGCATAAGCCTCTTGGCTAATACCAACACACTGAGCGGCAATACCAAGACGTGCGCCATTCATAAGGCTCATCACATACTTGATCAAACCTAACTTGCGATCGCCACATAGCTCTGCCTTGGCGTTCTTGTATACTAACTCACAGGTTGGTGAGCCATGAATACCAAGCTTGTTTTCAATGTGACGTACGGTCACGCCGCCATTACGCTTATCATAGATGAACATGGACAAGCCACGACCATCGTGCGTTCCACCCTCTGAACGTGCCAAAACCAAGTGTATATCAGAGTCACCATTGGTGATGAAACGTTTTACACCATTGAGTCGCCATGTGCCATCTTCGTCCTGGGTAGCTTTCAACATCACACGTTGCAAGTCACTACCTGCATCTGGTTCGGTCAAGTCCATGGACATGGTTGCACCTTCTGACACGCGGGGAATATACTTTTGCTTTTGCTCCTCAGATCCAAACTCATAAAGAGTGTCGATGCATGATTGCAAGCTCCAGATATTTTGGAAACTTGAGTCAGCAGTGGAGACCATTTCGGAAAGCATCGAGAATATGGTGATGGGTATGTTAAGACCACCATATTGACGCGGCATTGACACGCCCCAGAGTCCAGCCTGAGTAGTAGCCTTCATGTTCTCAATAGTTTTCGAGGCATAATGCATACGCCCGTCAACGAGGTGCGGTCCTTCTTGGTCAACTTCTTCAGAGTTTGGCTCGATGATATTGGCAGCGAGGTCACCTGTGATTTCAAGCAGTCTCTTGTAGTTTTCGATGGCATCCTCGTAATTCACGGGGGCGTCTTCGAATTTGTCCTTATCTGCAAAGTCGCGCTCCTTGAGCTCTACGATGCGCTTCATCAGGGGATGATTGAGATAGAATCCAATCTCCGGATGGTCAGTATAATAATTTGCCATGATAATATTCGTTTTGTAAGTTCATCCCTATATATAATATAAAGATAGGTATGGAAGCTTATTTGCTATTCTGTTTGTAGTACTTAATCATCTTAGGGATCACCTCTTCAACCGTTCCGTTGATCACATAGTCGGCTATCGTGTTGATAGGAGCATCAGAATCATTGTTGACTGAAATTATGATTCCAGCGTCTTGCATACCTGCGATGTGCTGTATCTGGCCAGAAATGCCACAGGCGATATAAACCTTAGGATGTACTGTTACACCAGTCTGTCCAACCTGACGGTCGTGATCTACCCAACCAGCATCCACGGCAGCGCGGCTGGCGCCTACCTCAGCATGCAATTCCTTGGCTAAATCAAAGAGCATTTGGAAACCTTCCTTGGAACCCATGCCATAGCCACCGGCTAGCACGATGGGTGCACCCTTGAGGTTGTTTTGGGCTGCTTCCACTTGGCGGTCGATTACTTTTACTACGAAATCTACCTCAGGCACGTACTTAGCGACGTCTGAATAAACCACCTCTCCCTTATAATCAGGGTCAAGTATTTCGCGTAGCATCACACCAGAGCGCACGGTTGCCATCTGTGGACGATTGTCAGCATTGACGATGGTGGCCACAATGTTGCCGCCGAAGGCAGGTCTGATTTGGTAGAGAAGGTTGGAATAATGCTTTCCAGTCTTCTTGTCATCAAAGTCGCCAATCTCCAACTGTGTACAGTCGGCTGTCAGACCAGAGCACAGAGAAGAGGACACGCGCGGTCCAAGGTCGCGACCAATGACCGTAGCACCCATAAGAGCAATTTGTGGTTGTTCTTCTTTGAAGAGCTTGACGAGTATATCTGTGTGTGGTGCTGAGGTATAAGGGAACAGACCTTCAGCATCAAAGACGAATAGTTTATCTACACCATAAGGAAGAATTTGGCTTTCCACCTTATCCTTTATGCCAGTACCGGCCACAACAGCATGTAGTTCTACGTTTAACTGATTGGCCAGCTTTCGACCCTTTGTCAGCAGTTCCTGGGACACTTCCTGTACAGTGGTGCCCTCTATCTCGCAATAAACAAATACGTTATTCATATCTATATGTAAGCCATAACCGACTATCGGAGCCGGCTTAAGGCCTTTTTCTAATTATCCGATAATCTTTTCTGAGATGAGTTCTTTCATCAATGCGTTGACATCATCATCGCTGCTGGTGATGGTTTTGCTCTCTTTGGCTTGGAAAATGATATTCTGTACAGCCTTCACCTTGGTGGGTGAACCTGAAAGACCACATTGAATCTCATCGCCATTGACGTCAGCTACACACCACTGATTAAGCGTAAGGTATGGACGCTGAGCATAAAGTTCAGTCCAAGGTTCATCACCTTTCAACTCCATAGGACAACGAGCGTATTTGTATTTCATCACGAGCTTGGCATTGCATGGGCGTGCTGGAGCAGCTGTTCCATTGACAGTGACGAGCACTGGCATAGGAGCCACAACAGTTTCAACGCCTCCGTCGATGTGCCTGCGAATGGTAACCTTGTCGTCTTCGACCTTAAGGATTTCCTCGGCATATGTTACTTGGTTGAGGCCAAGTTTCTGAGCGACCTGAGGACCTACTTGGGCAGTATCGCCGTCAATGGCTTGTCGACCGCCGATCACTAGATCCACGTGGCCGATTTTCTTAATAGCCATACTTAGGGCATAGCTTGTTGCCAGTGTATCCGCACCCGCAAACTTGCGATCTGTGAGTAACCATCCGGTGTCTGCACCACGGTATAAACCCTCACGGATAATCTCTCCCGCACGCGGTGGACCCATGGTAAGAATGCCGACTTTGCTGCCTGGAAACTGGTCCTTAAGTCTTAAGGCTTGTTCCAAGGCGTTCAAGTCCTCCGGATTGAAGATGGCGGGCAGAGCCGCACGATTTACGGTGCCCTCCGCAGTCATGGCATCCTTGCCGACGTTGCGGGTGTCTGGCACCTGCTTGGCAAGTACAACTATTTTCAACTTCATATTTTTCGAAATGATCTGATTGTCTAAATATAGAATGCAAAAATACTAAGTTTTGTAATTCTCACCAAACAAATTGCTCAAAATCAGTGAGTGATGTGCAATTTTGCATTATCGTTTCATGATTAATTAAGAGGGAAATCCTGCATATTTTTATAGTAATTCCTGAAGCTTCACAGATAAAAAGCAGTATCTTTGCAATGCAAACAACAATCTTACTTATCAATGAAAAAATTATTATCTACTATTGCATTCATGGCCTTTGCCTCTGTCACAATGATGGGTCAAAGTCTAGACAGCCTGCCCGATCCTGTTGTGGACGAAAATAAAGTGGTGGACAACACACCCGACTCAATTGGAAAGGCGTTGATGTCTCGACCATCTCCTGGTTCCACGCGTCGCGGAAGCAACCCTGTACTATTCCTCGTCGGTAACTCGACCATGCGTAACGGTACACTTGGAGATGGAGGAAATGGCCAGTGGGGATGGGGATATTATGCCAACCAATACTTTGATGGTCGGCAGATTAGCGTGGAAAATCAGGCTCTCGGTGGCATGTCCACCCGCACTTTTTATCGCCAACTTTGGCCAGATGTTCGCAAGGCGTTAAAGCCAGGAGACTGGGTGATCATTTCTATTGGGCATAACGATAACGGGCCTTATGATAATGGACGGGCTAGGGCAGTGATTCCTGGGACAGGCGACGATAGCCTTAACGTTACCATCAAGGAAACAGGGGTGCATGAAACCGTCTATACCTATGGTGGCTATTTGCGTCGATATATTGCCGAGTGCCGTGCCGCAGGAGCTACGCCAATATTAATGAGTCTCACGCCTCGTGATGCTTACGACTCCATAACAAAAAAGATTGTACGCAAACCCCAGACAGGGTGGGCGGCAATTGTAGCAGCCGAGGAGGGTGTTCCGTTTGTTGACCTCAACGAAATAAGCGGCAACAAGCTCGATTCCTACAGTCCTTGGAAAGAGAAGTACCATTTCTATGGTGATCATATCCACACTTCATACTGGGGAGCTCAGATGAATGCTCGCTCTGCAGCAGAAGGTATAATGGGTAGCCGCAACCCAATGCTTAAGCCTTTGCAAGCCATGATGATCAATGTGGCACTGCCAGTTTGGCCAGTGAAACGAGAGGATGGCAAGCCGGTAGTGTGGATTACGGGTGACTCCACGGTGAAAAATCAAGACTCTAGCCGTGATGGCATGTGGGGTTGGGGAGCGCTAGCCGCAACCGTATTTGATACAACAAAATGTACTCCCTTCAATGCCGCAATGGCAGGACGCTCAACACGTAGTTTCATTCGTGAAGGACGCTGGGAAAAAGTCTATAATGCACTTAAACCAGGCGACTTCGTACTTATCCAGTTTGGACACAACGACATGAGTCCTATTGCTCAACCCAAAGAGCGTGGCGTTATTCAAGGCAGTGCAGACACTTGCCATGTTTATAAGATGGAAAAGGATGGACGCTATGAATTGGTCTATAGCTTTGGCTGGTATCTACGTAAGATGATTGATGACGTGAAGGAAAAGGGAGCTACCCCCATCATCGTTTCACTTACTGTACGCAATCAATGGAAGGATGGACATGTGGAACGGCGCAATGATACCATAGGCAAATGGTACAGAGAAGTAGTGGATCAAACCGGAGTAGAGTTTGTCGATGCCCACAACCTCATCGCTGACTATCTCGAGAAGCATTACAAGGACGACAAGAGTGCTGCTGAATACTTCAAGAAAGACCATACTCACAACTCACTAAAGGGTGCGAAGAACAATGCAAAGATGGTAGCAAAAGGTCTTAAGGGTATCCATTCTGAGTTGGCAAAGTATCTGAAGTAGTGGTGAAAATACTGCTTCATCACATCCATTTTGAATGTATGGGATTGTGAAACAAATTGAATCACTGAATGAATCAATTTGAATTACGACGTGAATCAATTTGAAACAGTGCGTGAATCAATTTGAATCACAACCCCAAAAGCGTTTATTTTACACCGGGACAGTATGTGCTCAGTGAGAGTACAATGCTACAACGCCCACCAGAAACCGTGTTATGGATTTAAAGTTATGATAGATAAACAGACCGTAGAAAAGATCAAGAACGCCTCCAACATAGTTGACGTGGTGTCGGAGTTCGTTGCTCTGAAGAAATCGGGGGCCAATTATAAGGGTCTCTGTCCATTTCACAACGAAAAGACTCCGTCTTTTTTCGTGTCTCCAGCTCGTGGCACCTGCCATTGTTTTGGCTGTGGAAAGGGTGGTAATGCTATCACATTTATCATGGACCAGCAGCAGATGACCTATCCCGAAGCACTCCGGTGGCTGGCAAACAAATACCATATCGAGATTAAGGAGCGTGAGCTTACTGACGAAGAGAAAGATGAACAGAGCAAGCGGGAGTCCATGTTTATTGTTAACGAGTGGGCTACGACATACTTTGAAGACCTACTACACACTAATTCCGACGGAGTAGCCATCGGAATGCAGTATTTTCGGTCGCGTGGTTTTCGTGATGACATCATTAGAAAGTTCCGTCTAGGTTACGATCTTACGGATCGTTCGGCGTTGGCTCGCGATGCCTTGGCCAAGGGATACAAAGAAGAATTTCTCATTGATACTGGTCTATGCTTTAAGACTGAACATGGAGAATTACTCGACAGGTTCTCTGGTCGCGTCGTGTTCCCATGGATGAGCGTTAGCGGTAAGACCGTGGGTTTCACGGCTCGAGTGCTCGATAGCCGTACCAAGGGGGTGAACCAGAAGTATGTGAATTCCCCCGCAAGCGAGATCTATCATAAGGACCACGAACTCTATGGCATTTGGCAGGCCAAGCGCGCCATTGTGAAGGAAGATCGTGTCTATATGGTTGAGGGTCAAGCAGACGTGATAGCGATGCATCAGTGCGGCTTGGAAAATGTGGTGGCAAACTCGGGAACAGCCCTGAGTTATCCACAAATACACACACTCCATCGATTTACGCAGAACATCACACTTATTTATGATGGTGATGCCGCTGGTATTCATGCGGCCCTCAAGGGCACTGACATGTTGTTGTCTGAGGGAATGAGCCTCAAGGTTCTGTTGTTGCCCGATGGTCAAGACCCTGATGAGTTTGCAAGAAACCATACTGCCGCGGATTTCCGCCAGTACATTGAAGATAACCAAGTTGACTTTATCCAGTTTAAGACTGATCTACTTCTCAAGGGAGAAACAGACCCTAAAAAGCGTTCTGATGCCATAAACTCCATCGTGGAGAGTATCTCCTTTGTGCCCAATCAAATACTACGAGACACCTATCTGCACGATTGCACCAGCCGCATAGGTATCAATGAGCGCACGTTGATAAATACGATGAATACCCTTATACGCAATAGACGTAACGGGACGGCCACATCTCAACTTGCTGGAGCTGGAGAGATGCCAGTTGCTGAACCAAATCATGGGGCTCATCCTATGCAACCTGCCAATTTGAAAACCCAACTATCGAAGGTGGAAAGAATGTTGGTGCAGATGATAGTGCGCCATGGAGAGCATGTTATCTTCGAAAACGTTGAGGATGAGAACGGCAACTTCCACAACCTTACAGTGGCACAATACATCCATTATAGTCTTGAGGCTGACCAATTGAAGTTTCAAAGTGAGCTTTATAATGACTTGCTTGCGGAGGCGGCAAGGCTTTCTTTGGATCCGAATTTTAAGGCAGTGACATACTTCATGCACCATGACGACATCCGGATCAGTCAAATTGCCACGACCATGGCTACGGACAACTATCATCTTTCGGAGCGAAAGGATGATGGACCGCTCAATGATCTTGACCAGAAGCAACGTGATGCAAACGAACAAGAGGCGCTGCGTAACCAAACGGAACATTTGCTACTGGACTTCCGAATGGACTATGTGGAGCATCATCTCAAGGACTTGATGGAGCAAATCAAACAGGCTGCTGCTGACACTGAGCGTTTGAAGAAGCTCATGGAGGATTATCGCGATATGCAAGATATCAGGAATAAACTTGCAAAACAACTAGGAAACAATATCATTGTGTGAGTTAAGAAGGCTGTGATATAATGAGTTGACATATTTTGGGCTCTTGTTATATTTTATGAAAAAGATGTGGTTTGTCGAAAATTATTGGTAAGTTTGCCATTGTAGTATGACAAATGCATTGCTTTTTATATCAGTTTTGGCCTTCGCTACGGTTTGGGTCTTATTATTTCTTCAATGGCGTCAAGGACGTGTTGAAGAGGACAAATCTGTCGACGACTATACCGTTGATGATAAAAAGAATATTGTCGATTCCACATTAAAGCAGCTTAATAGTCATGCAGACTGGGAGGAGGATGACGGAGACCATGTCGGCAGGTACGACTATCAATCGGGCCACTTTACTCTCCGTATTAGTAAGGACACACCTTATGTGCGTCTTATCTACCCATTTTTTTTTCAGGCAGAGTTAGAGAAAATTGAGTTGGTTAGGAGTGTGTGCAACGATTGCAATCTCAATACGGAGACTTGCTGTCTTGTCTATTCCATCAACGAGAAACAAGGAACGGTCGATGTACATATAGTAAATGTACTGTTGCTTTCTGAGAAGACTTCCAAGGTGATACTAGAACGTGCCATGAAGAAAAGCTTCTATTGGCAACGGACTTTCATTGCTCGCTTTAGCGGGCAGAAAGAGAAGAGTCAACGAAGTTTCAATCTTGACTTGGAGAAGAGTAGCGCTGATCATGAACGTGAATTATTCTTGGCACGTGAATTAGAGATGATGCATCAAGAGGAAGGACCTGAGTGGCATGAGAATTCTGAAAATCCTCTTTTTTTGCGACATCTTTTGGCAGCTGCCATGGGACTATCAGATATCGTTCCTGCCCGCATGACGATTACAACGGATGGTGAGACCATAGTTTTGGAAGATACAGGTTCTATCTTAGACTATGATATCTCTTCGCTCTTAGTGGCGGATCAGAATTTCAAGCATTTATCTGCGGTGGTATTGCTTAATTATTATGACCCAAGAAATCCGGTTCGTCAGCGTCATTTGACAATGGATTTTGAACAGGAAGGCAAGACAAGCAAAACCTTATATTATAGAGTTACTCTGTCGTTAGCCCCTACGGCTACAATGCCTTTACATGACACTGAAAATACTGAGCGAAGACGGTTGCAGACCTCTGTTCTTATCGGGCATGACCTCACTCCGTCAGACAAACAGCAAGAGGAATTTCAATACATCTGGAAAGAAGCTTTGGCAAAGCAACGTAGTGGGCATGCCGACGATATGACCGATGATGAGAAGCTGCTCATAAGGCTACAGAATCCGAATTATGGATGGGCGATATTACATGGAAAGGCATTGTATCAACAGCAACGTTTCTACGAGAGTCTACTGATTTTGGAGAGTGTGTTTGATCATTTGCAACGGTCATTTGATAAAAGAGGCCTGTCAGGACAAGGAATATTCTTCGATGTTTGCCACACCATCGGTTCCTGCTACATGCGTTTACATCAGTACAAGCGTGCCGCTTACTACCTTCAACTTACTATCCCGACGCGTAATTTAAACTATATGGAGACCTTCGTCAACTGCTTGGTGAATGGGCATGACTTTCGCGCGATGAACTTTATTGACTCTTTTCTGCATGAGTTGATGGCAGTCACGGGAGAAGAACCTACCGAGCAAACCTCTCCAGAGTTACAGGAGGCGGTTACGTTTGTGGCTTTTCTGAAGAGACGTAAGGCTTATCTTTTGGTGCAACTTGAACGTTATGATGAGGCGGAAAAACTGCTAAAACATCTGCTAAATGACCCTGAGAGTAGCGATTTTGCACTTAAGGAGTTGGCCTATATTCAGCGAAAACGAGGGGAATAAACTTGAATATAAGTTATTAAATGAGTAACGGCATGGAGTATCTTCATTTGATAGGGGGCTTTGTCTATGGATTGATCGTTTTAATAGTGATGATCAAGATACTAATGGATAATAGACAACCTTCCAACACCATGGCTTGGATTCTAGTGTTGTGGTTTTTCCCTCTCCTTGGATTGCTGCTTTACTTTTTCTTTGGACAAAACACACGTAAGGAAAGAGCCATCACTCAGAATTCGCTTGATCAACTGACCAAGCGCTCTATGACGGAGTTTGTAGAACAAGAAGACCTTCATCTTCCGAAAGCTCACCAACCTTTGATGCGCCTTTTCAAGAATCAGAACATGGCGTTGCCTTTCAAAGACAATGAGGTTGAAATCTATACCGATGGTTATCAGTTCTTTCCCGCACTGCTAAGAGCTATTAAGAATGCTCACCATCACATTCATATTGACATTTTTATCTTTAGCGACGACGAGCTCGGAACGCTGGTAGCAGATGCTCTAATCGATAAGGCTAAAGAGGGAGTGGAAGTTCGCGTTATTTATGATGACGTGGGATCCTGGCGCGTGAAGAACTCTTTCTTTGAGCGGATGCGTGATAGCGGAGTGGATGTGCATGCCTTTATGCCAGTGAAATTCCCTGCTTTCACATCCAAGGTAAACTATAGAAACCACCGTAAGCTCATTATTATCGACGGCACCATAGGATTTATGGGGGGTATGAATATTGCCACTCGATATGTCAAGGGGGTGGGTGACATGGCATGGCGTGACACTAATATCATGGTCAGGGGTGGGGCGGTATATGGCATTCAGTGCGCTTTCTTGATGGATTGGTACTTTGTTGACCATACACTCATAACCAATCGTCAATATTATCCCGAGCAAGATCCAAGAATAGATAACAACTGTTTGGCTCAAGTAGTTACGAGTAGCCCCATATCTCCATGGCCAGATATCATGCAAGGGTATGTGCGAGTGTTGCTCGAGGCTCGTCGATATGTCTATATGGAGAGCCCTTATTTTTTGCCTACGGAGCCGATCCTTTTTGCTATGCGTACGGCAGCACTCACTGGAGTGGATGTGCGTCTTATGATTCCGGCTCGCAGCGATGCCATGATAGTGCAATCAGCAAGCATCTCCTACGTTATGGAGACGCTCGAAGCTGGAGTAAAGGTATATCTCTATGAGGCAGGATTTAACCATAGCAAGTTGCTTGTTAGCGATGATAGCATTTCAACTTGTGGTAGTACAAACGTGGATTTCAGAAGTTTCGAGCACGATTTCGAGTCGAATATCTTCTTTTACGACGAAGGTATGGCACTGCGTATGAAAAGTGTTTTCCTTGCCGATCAAGAGCATTGCCAGCTAATCGAGGATGTACGCAAAGTCGAAGGTCGCTCATTCTTGCGCCGATTATGGGAGAGTCTGCTAAGGATTTTCAGCCCGTTGATGTAAGAAGGGGGTAAAGTGTTGCATCATGTTTTGTGGGTGCAACAATTAATCCGATGAAACGCAACGGAACTTTGTCTTTATTGAAATAGGCTGAAGTTCACGCTTCCATAGTTCCGGTGCTCTAAGAAATGCGGGTGCTGAGAGAAATCAAGAGACTTTCCATGCTCCAAAACAAATATTCCGGAAGGTTGTAGCAAACCATATGTGAATATTAGGTCTGGCAAAGTTGGCAATTGTTCCAACGCGTAAGGTGGATCAGCGAATATGAAGTCGAAATGTTGATGACAAGACTTGAGAAATTGGAATACATCACCACGAATAAGCAAATGGTTTTCCTCGCCAATCTTTTCCATGCATTGTTTGATAAAACGAACATGGTCTCTATCGGCCTCCACGCTTACTACACTATTGCATCCGCGTGAAATCAGTTCCAAAGAGATGCTCCCCGTGCCTGCGAAAAGGTCTAAGGCATTGGTTCCTTCAAAATCAATGTGACCATTCATCACATTGAAAATGTTCTCTTTTGCCATGTCAGTTGTTGGTCGAGCCTTGAACGTTCGTGGGACATCAAAGTGTCTTCCCTTATATTTTCCAGTAATAATCCTCATTGTTTTCTATTGATATCAGCTATTCTTATGTTCTTTAGCTATCCTGTTTTAGTATAAGTGGAGTAGGGAATCAGCCAATATACAGAGTAATCAAGTCCAAAGTCATTCCCTTGATGGCTGTCATGGGTGCTCGGTTGAAGTCTGCAGCTGGATTAATTGTTGGTGTTTTGCGCAAGTGAAGTTGCAGTTCGGCCATTAGTTTTTCCTTTTCGGGGATATCGCCGGAAAGATATAATTCGTCTTTCAGCTGGTCCATGGCAAGTTCTTTCCAAACAAAGAGAATGAAATAGGGTGCGTCCTTCGGGTGATTCACATTGTAGCGGTTGCAGAACACAAACCTATTTCGCTCGAAACTGAATAACTCCAATACTCCGTCATGGAAATGAGCAAAGAGTTTGCGATGGATACCGATGAAGCTACGATGATGTAGATAGTGCCAAACCGGCTGCATCATTAGCGTAAACTTCACGTCCGTATAGTTGTCTTCCATCACCAATTTTAGGTCCTTGTTTACGGCAAATAGCGCCACCGCATTCAAATCTGGAATTACGTTATTCATCACAACGCAACCCTCTGTTGAGGGAAAACTATGGAGAAAGAGTGTCTCGTTTTGGTCTTCGCGATACTCTTCGATGGGTACAAGCAAGACGGGTGAGTCTAGCAGAAGCCGTGCCCGATTTGCGGAACGCAGTTCTTCGTTTGTTTTAAAGGCCTCGCGGAGGTTGGCAGCAATGCTTACGCCACTCTTAATTGTATAGGGGTGGTATTCCACTTGTGCCTCGTTTTCATTCGTGGCGATGGCAAACGCAAGTGAACTTTGACTCACACGGATGGTCATCCTTGGACTTTTGTTGGTGTTGGTCATTTCTATGGGCTAATGATTGCGATGAGTATTTATAGTTGTCGTCTTAGATGTCAGGTGTTACGATATCGCTCTCTTCCGATCAGGTCTGCTTTTTTGCAGCATTGCCTTGCTCAATGAGATTGCTGATTGAATATGCGACCAAGTTCTTGATATATTCTTGTCTGGAAGATAAATATTTCTCAAACAGTTTATGCCAAATATTCATAGCTCCCTTAGCGTTAAAACGCTACACAAGCGCTGTGAATTATTTTTCGAACCTGAACTGCTTATCTCGTTGATAAGTGTTAACTTTGTCTTTCGTAAAGGCGTATTTAAAATGCAAAGATAGTAAAATCAAAATGGAAACTATCGTTTGCCCCTTATCTTTTAACATATCATTATTCACACATACTGTTTCTCCCATACATGAAGACTTCAGAGTTCATCGAGCACATTATACAAGACTTTGGCTTCACTCCCACTATTGACCAACAAGTTGCCTTGGAAACGTTTGCTGGTTTCCTGGCAGACCAACAGTCAAATGTGGTGATGATTCTGCGTGGTTCTGCTGGTACAGGAAAGACGTCATTGGCTGGGGCAATGGTGCGTTCGCTTCGTCGATTTGGTCAAAAGCTTATGTTGCTCGCACCAACAGGTCGCGCTGCTAAGGTCTTTTCAATCAATAGCGGGTTGCCAGCTTATACCGTACATCGCCGAATCTATCGCGAACAAGCCTATCAAGGTATTGATGGGCAG
>Ga0070399_1003498_pt1 | contig 13832 bp, 9 predicted proteins | sample BioMet4_FD_61217 | JGI IMG/M metagenome (GOLD analysis project Ga0070399, IMG submission 61217) | Microbial communities from bioreactor (seeded with sewage sludge) at LBNL, California, USA - Biofuel metagenome 4 (version 1) | ecosystem: Engineered > Bioreactor > Anaerobic > Unclassified ... | reverse complement strand
TACCCCCTCCTACCATCCTTTCAAGGATTTTATCTTTGTACCTTTCACTGAATGGGACGGGCACGACTATATTGCCGATGTGGCAGCCACCGTACCCACCAAAGATCCCGAATATTTTGAATGGTGTTTCCGCAAATGGTTCGTGGCATTGGTTGCTTCATTGATAAACGACCGAGTAATTAACCACCAGATTCTGGTATTGATTGGCGGCAAGCACGGTATGGGAAAATCCACCTGGCCGGAACGCCTCTTGCCTCCCGAATGGCGCAAAAGTCATTTCGATGCCAACGTATTTTCCAATAATGCCAATGCCACACGCATGAAACTAAGCACCAGTGCCATTCTGAATATCGACGAGCTGGATACCATTCAGCGCTACGATCAGGAAACGGTAAAAGAGTTGTTCACCACGTTCAACATCAATATACGTACCTCACCCGACCGTCCACCGCGAAATTTCACGCGTCATGCCTCTTTCTTCGGAACAACCAATCACCTGGATATTCTGAGAGATTATACAGGAAGCCGCCGTAACCTCTGCCATGAAGTAACCGGCCCAATCAATTTCGAATTCAGCATAGATTACAAGCAACTCTATGCCCAAGCATGGAATATGATTCTGAATGGCTTCCGTTACTATTTCAATTCTGAGGAAAACAGCATTGTGGAGCAACACAACCAGCACTACATGGAAACCGATGCAGATATGGAACTTTTCTATGAATACTACCGTAAACCGGAAGGTGAAGAGGAAGGTATATTCCTTTCTGCGGCAAAATTGGCAGAATATATTAAAAGTAAAACGGGGATTGCTATTAGTAAGAAGATGATCGTTAAGCTGGGAAGGAACTTAAAATCACTTAATTACAAGTTTAGAACATATAAAGGGACAACCCAATACAAGGTTATTTTAAAAGACTGGGGTGGAGAGGGTGGAGAGAAATAGTCTTTTTTTCGTTTCCAGAAATATTTTTTTGAAAAATCCGCAATTTGCAGAATTTTCAAAATTTAATTTTCAGAAAGCTAAAATACTCTTTTTTACTCCACCCTCTCCACCCCAGAAATTACTTTTGAGAGGAAAGAGCTTATAAATCAGCCAATAACAAAAACAACTAAAGGCACTAACAATTAATCATAGTCTATTTAGCAAATATGACTAAACGAATTAGTAAAAACAAAACGAGACATCAACCCAATCATGTACAAGATTGGACTCAAACATGTACATGATTGGATGCAAACATGTACATGTTTACCAAAACCATTAACCAATAAAACATTAATAACCATGGGCATACCATATAAATTCAAAGAGATAAACGATAATTTAAGTAAAGACACAAAGAAAAAAGGCGGTGTTCATCCCATAATAAAAAGCAGAGAAAAGCTAAACACTAAAGCATTAGCCGAATACATTGCGGGCAACGATCCGTTACTACGTACAGAAATGGAACTTGCAATAACCAAAACATTCAGTGCAATAGAAAAAGCTTTAAAGAATGGTTACACTGTTGCCTTAAACGATTATGGGGCTTTCCAACTCTCTGCCCAATTCCGTGAAGATTTAAATCCTGAAGAACCTCATCGAGCCGAAAGCATTGAGGTGAAGAGCGTTAATTTTCGGGCTTCTACCAAGATGAAGAAAAGGATTAGTGCGGCTGGGTTTGAGAAGAGTGAACGGTAAATTATCCTATCATTTAAACATTATTCTATAAATCAAATCATTAAATATCTTTGTAAGATTTACTCATCACAAATCTTACAAAGATATTTAATATACTAATTAGACAGGCTCACCCCAAATATTCATATTGATGGAAAAGATTATTTAAGCTCATATTGACTGCAACTGCATTATGAGGAATTAAAATGTATTTCCAGGGTTTGCCATTAATTTGTTTATTGTATTCAGTGGCATTGATACAATAGTTTAAAGCTGCCTTTGCTTTTGATTGCACTTGCTCTGTCTCAACATCATCTTTTTTCTTAGTTTCGACCAAAGCAATAAAATCAGGTGTTTCTACTACAAAGTCGGGCATATATTCTTTTGAAGGACGACCATAATAAATCTGGAATTGTGATTTTGCAGGGCGCAACCATTTAATACAATCTTTATCCTGTTCAAGAATTACTGCAAAGTCTTTTTCTGTTTTACTGTCAAATTTATACAACTTGTGATAAGATTTAACAAAACCTCCAAAGACCTTGTTTCTGATAGCAGAAACAGGGTCAATACTTTCTTTATAATCATAGATTCTGTCACCTACATTCTTTGAAATTGAAGGATCTTTTATTTCAGAACACGGGCGTACTTTCATGATTGGTTTCTCGAAACCTTCGTGAATGATCTCGTGGTGAGCCATCATCTGCTGATAAATCTGTTCGGCAATAGGTGTTTTAAAGTTAATTATTACATTAACGACCTCCCTTTCATCACCCAGATAAGACTGAAAGTGCAAAACAGCCTGATTTGCCAGTTTATATAACAAGTCTTTATGTTCGTCATACCAAATTTCCTGCTTGTCAATCAATACGGAAACAAGATGATCTTCAATATATCGTTCTTTAAAATAAGCCCTACCTACAGCTAATTCACGCTGAACTCCAGACTGCAATTCCCTCGTAACAATCTCTTCTGAACCCGGCTGATATTTCATTTTAGAAGTATCTAAATCAAAATCATGGAAAATCAATTTTGAGTTGCCTGAAGGGACTATTGACAAACGTGGAATAGGGATTGTATTATCAATAAATTTTTCTGCAATGGAAATATAGCGTTCTGCCGCTTCATTCACTTCGTCGTTTGCAAACAAACGACCTTCGGATTTTAGTTTTTCCAGGTAAGTCTTTTTAAATGTTTCTATATGCTCAGCGGTTGTGATTGCCTCTTTTGTAAAACTGGCAGCTTTGGGGGCTACAGTATTCAGAAAAGGAAGAATAAATTCATCACGCTTTATATTGATAATTTCTTTTTCTTTCTTGGTTCCTTCCAGCTGTTCAGCAACTGTTTTCCGTTGTTCGATCTCTTCTTCAAACTGAGATTGCGATGTAATAATCTCTTTCCGTACATTGCCGTCGGTATCGTCGAGCACAATAATATGTTGAATACGAATAATAGAATCCGGTTTGTTAGCTTCATCAACAATATCCTGAAATTTATCATGCTGAACGATGGTAAGCGTATCTACATTATCATCTCCGGTGTGTTTGCCATAAGGTAAACGCAGCCCTCGCCCCAAAGTTTGTTCGGTAAGTGTACGTGAAGCTGAGGTACGAAGTGGAACAATTGTATAAAGATTGGTTACGTCCCAACCTTCTTTAAGCATGTTTACGTGAATAACTATTTCAATTCGATTATCCGGTTCTTCAAGGCTTAGTAGTAATTCTATATTTTCGTCCTTTTCAGCACCTATTTGTTTAGAATGAATATCCATTACTTTATCCTTGTAATAGCCATTAAAGAAATCATCTTGCTGAATCATTTCTTTTAGCTCCGAGGCATGGGTGGTATCTACAGCAACAACCAGCATAAACGGCTTAACTTCCTTAGCTCCTTTATCACGAGCATAAATAGCTAATTCAGCTTTAGTATTTTCATGAATACGAACACCGTCTAACAACTTCATCCTATCTAATTCAACAGTGCTATATTGAGAAGGATCAAAGTCTTTTCGCGTTGCAACTGCAGGTTTTTTCACAAAACCATCGGCTATGGCATTTGCAAGACTGTATTCATAAACCACATTTTTAAATTTTGTATATCTTGTACCCGACTGAGTTTGCGGAGTGGCTGTGAATTCCAATCCCAGAATTGGATCTAATTCATTGATGACAGTCATTCCGCGATCAGCCCGATAGTGGTGTGATTCATCCATTAATACTACTAAATCGGGTAAACTTGACAAATAGTTAAAGTAAGAGTCACCCAGATATTCCGACATTCGTTTAATAAGAGGTGCGCTACCTTTACTTGTTTCTGTATTGATTTTCGAGATATTGAATACATTGATATTTACAGACTGGAATAATTCGTTCCCTGAAAACTGACTGTAATTATCACCGTTAATGATACGTGGTGCATTCTGTGCAAAATCGGCAATACCACGAAAAACATATTTTTGATGTTGAGGATTTGAAAAATCCTCTATCAGCTTGTTGTAAATTGTGAGATTAGGAGCTAATACAAAGAAATTCCTTATTCCATATTCCAGATACAGATACGCTATACAAGCCCCCATAAGGCGGGTTTTACCTACACCTGTTGCTAATGCAAAACATATAGACGGGAAATTACGTTCAAAATCCGTACAGGTAGGATATTTACTTTTAACAATATTGAGCATATCTGACAAGCTTAGCACTCCTTTGTTTTTCACAGGTTGCATCAACTCATAAAGCTCTGATAATATATTTAGTGACTCTTCCTGTGGAGCACGAAGACTCAGACGATTACGTATATAATTGGCGTTTTTATTCATAGCTTATTCATTAAGAGATTGACTAAACAAATCGGGCATTTCAGTAGTATGCTTAAGCTTATCTTTAGCTTTGACTACAGGCTCCTGCTTAATACGTTCACCCAATTCGGGGCGAAGCTCATCGAGTGGGCTGTTTACAATATTAAAACTATAATCACTATCCTGCTTGAACTCACATCTATTAAGCAAGATAGCTGGAATTTTACGAATGTTTATATTCGGATAAGCATTTTCAAGTCCTGATTCATATTGTGAACAGCAAATTAGTAAACTTTCTTCAGAGAGTAAATCTTCAGCTATTGCATCAAGTATAGGACGAGTAATATACTGAGTGGTAGTAAAAATATAATCTTGCTCAGAGGAACGTCCTTGTTTCCAATACTTATTTTCATCTGGTTGATAATGAAAACCTTCGTGTTTTGACATTGCGGCAGCTAACATTTGAGCATTATACTCTGGGCTAATTATCATATTGCCAAATTTATCAAAAGTTAATAATGGTGGAGCAAGCTCATAAAATTTAAAACCACCCCCATAACTAACAAATTCATTATTATCTCCTGAAATTGCAATCTTTAGTCTCGGTATAATTACATTAAAAGTATTTTTTTCTTCTAATTCTATTGTGATAAACTTTCGATCATACTTCTTTTTTGCGTAATTTAATCTAAGAACAGCCTCTGCGGTAGTTCCACTTCCCAAAAATGAGTCTAGAACAATATCTCCTTCATCCGAAAACGCCTCAATCAAGTATTTAATTAGATCTATTGGCTTAGGATAAGTGAATTTTACACCAAGTTTTTCCAAATATAGTCGCATCTGATTTGTGGTACCAAACCCTCTTAATACTGAAATAAAATGACCTTTTTTATTCTCGCGTTTTTTAACAGCTTCTATTGCTCCTGTATTTGTCAATTCAAAAGTAGTTTCTTGCATTTTACTATCAAGCACTGACGAAAAAGAATTAGAAATAAATTTCTCTAAAATTGACTTTGAGCTCCAACCTGTTGTTGCCTCAATTTCATTTTGAATTTTATAGTTTTCAATATAAATATCATAGTTGTATTTTGGAAAGTTTACACTTTCTTTCCTTATTATCCCAGATTTGAAATTAGCTGGAAAACCTACTGGAATTTTTACTGTTTTTGGTGGATTCTTCGGTCCATTTTTTACAATTGTATTTCTAATTTCCGAGTTAAAAAGCTTACTATTATCAGATATATTAGGGTCAATAACAGCTGGATCTGATATCTTACCTGATTTCGAGTATACAAGAATATATTCATGATAATTGATAATCTTAGCCTGATTATCAGTATTGCCCTCATAATTCCAAATTAGTGATGTAATAAAATTCCTTCTTCCGAACAACTCGTCACATAAAACTTTCAAATAATGACACTCATCATCATTAATGCTAATTAAGATTACCCCATCATTACTTGTCAAAAGTTTCCACAAAATCACCAAACGTTGCTTCATTAACGATAACCATATTGAATGCTCAAGATTATCATCGTACGATTCAAAAGCACTTTTGGTATTATAAGGAGGGTCTATATATATACATTTCACTTTACCTGCATAATCTTGTTCAAGAGCTTTGAGAGCAAGTAGATTATCACCATGAATAAGTATATTTTCAGTATTCGGATCACCATAGCTATATTCAGGGTTTTCAATAAGGATACGAGGTTCCAGTTTGGGTTCTTCACCCTTACCTATCCAAGTGAGTTCGAGTTTTTGTTTGCTATTTTGAGGCATATTTAGTTGATATATTTTTTCTTATAATGAGATATTCCTAATTTAACACGAAAATAATAATATTTTCTGGAAGGATAATGATTGATGACGTAATAAGTACGTTTTAATTCAAAAGGAACATTATCAATTTTTTTAGTCCATTTAACAAAATCAAGATTTAACCATGTAAATATATCTTCTATATCTTGATATATTTCATTGGCCTTATCCAAACTATAATATGGAGTACCAGCGTTATTTTTATCAAAGATAATTGGTTCATTGTGATATACCCTGTTACGGAAATCACGTATTCTCGTAAGTTTATCAAAGACAACAGCCCTATTTGTTCCAGAAGGTAGTCTTGAAAATATACGTATTGGTGATCCTGATAAAATCCGATAATGATAGTTATCAAAAAAAGCAGTCCAGAAGCCAAACTCTAAAGTAGAAATAATCTTGCCCTGCGTACAACCAATTCTTATTTTCCGTATAGACTTTTCTACACTTATCTTTAAATAATGATTGTGTCTGGGTTGATTTGTACGACGATCAATAGTCGTTAAAGAAGGATCGACCATAAACCCGGTTTGCTGATTAATCAGCCAATTTGCATCTGAGAAATGATCAGTCAGTTCTTCATTAATCGCATTTCGAAGTACCACTTCAACCATGGTAAGTAATGGATAAAATGCTTGAGAAAGCCTTATATTTGTTTGATATGCCTTAAGTGCACGCTGGGTATTATTCGAACATACAATTTCGTATGTTTGAAGGCGAGATGCAGAAATATATTTTTTTATTTTCCCGTAATTTATGCTCATTTTTCTTCTAAAATATTTTGTTTGCATGCACAATTTATGTATTTTTGTGCCGTAATACTTAGTCAAGCCTCTACAACTATCAAAGTTGCACGTAACTAAGTGATAAGATATTAAAGCCCGTTTCTACGGGCTTTATCTTTTTTACCATTATATCATCCTCCATTTTATTGAAAAGATTTCTTTCTTATCTATAGACTGCTGCAAGCGCTCTTCAATATCCGATAAAAGTTCTTCTTTCCGATTGTCAATATCATCCTGAGCAACAAAAAGTCTTTGACGCTTTTCGCTTCGTTTTTTTTCAAGTTCTTTAATTGATCGCTGTGCACGAACTTTGGATTCGAGATTTAAAATTTTCTTAGCTTCGGATTTACGAAGCTTTATTTCTGCATCTAAATCTTTAATTTCTTTTTCCAACCCAATTTTCATATCCTCAGCCCACTGTTCCAGTTTATCCATTTCAGTATCAAAGAAATCTTTATTCCTCTCGGTATTCATAGAGATAATTGATTGCTTCTGTTGATGCAGAATTTCTTCAAAAACCGGTAATACCTTATTGGGCAGTTCTTCTTTTCCCAACACAACTGCATTTAAAGAAAACAAACGTTCTGCAATTTCACTCTCAATAACATCTCCGTTTTCTACCACACAGGCAATTAGGTTATAATCTTCATTTCCAAAAGAATGAATACTGAGTTGTTCTATCTGCATCCAGCCTGAACAACCTACATACTCTTCTAATACTGTAATTTTAGTATTAGTGTTAGTATAATCAAAAACCACCTCGGCAACAGGAGTTTCCAACTTTGTACATTCTCTCAGGATTCGTTGGGCAAGCTTGTGACCTATACGATAAACATTAGTATCATCAGGAACATAAAAATCAGTTTTTTTCTTGACACCTTCAGATTTCAGAATCATATACGGACCAGAATGTATTTGTTCTTCGGGAAAAGGATTTTTATGGAGCGTAAACGAATACTCATTATCAATAAATGAAGCATAATCATTCAGATAAAATCTCGTTGTTTTCCAAAGCTTTTGTTCAAAGGTATTTAAGTAAGCTTTCGCATTCTCATAATCAACACGTAATTTATCACGTACTTCTTCATCGAACTTTTCCAACAAAGTGGAACGAACACTTTGCATTTTCTGATTTATCTCGGGTTGCAATTCCAATTGCAGATCATCGAATGCTTTCTGAATTTCTTCAGGAGTTCGGCAGTCATTATAAATCTGTGCAATGCGTTTCTCAAAATCAACGCCGTTTCCAATAGTTCCAAGAATATCATCACTCGCACCAAATACGCCGCTAAACAAGCGAAACTTTTCATCAAGCAACTCATAAACTCGTATGTCGGCAGCATTTTTTTTATTGAGAAAATTAACCACTACCACATCATACTTTTGGCCATAGCGATGGCATCGCCCAATGCGTTGCTCAATACGCTGCGGGTTCCAGGGTAAATCATAATTAACAAGCAAAGAACAAAACTGCAAGTTTACTCCTTCAGCTGCAGCTTCGGTTGCTATCATAATAGTTGCTTCATTTCTAAAATAATCAACCAATGCAGCCCGTTTGTCCGCAGTAGGTGAACCTGTTATTTTATCTGAGTTCTTATGATCTAGCAACCATTTTTTATATATTCTATTAGATAATGGATCATTATTGACTCCATTGAATAAAACCACATTATACCCCTGTGCTGTAAGTGTAGTATTCAAATACTCTTGTGTGCGACGAGATTCAGTAAAAATCAATGCTTTTTCATTTGCACCCAACTTACGCAACTCTACAAAAGCTTTTTCCAAAGCCGTAAAGAGGTGATTGGCTTTTGAATTAATTTTAATACTATATGCTAAGTCCCGAAATTTCTTTAGATCGTGAATTTCAGATTTTATAGCCTCAATATCTTCGTCTGGCAGTGTTTCTTCTACAACAGTAATTTCTTCTTCCTCCTCGTTAAACCATTCATCCTGAATTTCACTTAACAATTCATAATCTGTTTCAATATTGCTAATTAAGTTTGATTCATTTTTCTGCAAAAGTTTTTCGAGCCTAATCACTAATGAATCTAATGTGCCATAAATTGCATAGGTAGAAGAAGCAAGAAGCTTTCTCAGAATCAAAGTCATCAACTGTCTCTGACTATTAGGTAGTGCATATAATTTAGGCCGTTGCAGATATTCGGAAACCCATGTGTATAGCAAATGTTCATCTTCATTAGGTGTAAATTCTTCTCGAATGGCCTTTCGCTCAGTATAGTTAATATATGACAGAACTTGACGTCTAAGAGTCCTTTTACAAAAAGCCTGCAAACGTTTCTTTAATTCAGTATAATCTTCTTCTTCAAGCTGACGACTATATTTTGTTTTAAAACTTTTAAGGTCTCCAAAAGCATAATCATCTATTATACTGACAAGCCCATACAATTCAAGAATTGAATTTTGAAGAGGTGTAGCAGTTAACAAAACTTTTTTCCTATTTGAAAGCGTATCTTTCAGAGTGTTTCCAATTCTATTTGAAGATTTATATACATTTCTTAAGCGGTGAGCCTCATCAATTACCACTAAATCCCAAGCTGTATTCTCTAAATAAGCAGCTTTTGCTCGTGCAAACTGAAAAGAACAAATAACAATATTATCTAAAACATCAAATGGATTAAGATTTCCGTCTTTTATAGACTGGTTAAAAGACTTTGCCTCTAAAATTATTGAAGGTAGAAAAAACTTATCGAGTAATTCCTGATTCCATTGTTTACGAAGATTAGCCGGACAAATAATGATTAATTTACGTTTTCTTTCAGCCCATTGCTGAGAAAGAATTATTCCGGCTTCAATCGTTTTACCTAACCCAACCTCATCTGCTAAAATTGCACCATTTGACAAAGGTGATTGAAATGCAAAAAGTGCAGCCTCAACCTGATGAGGATTTAAATCAACCTGTGCGTCTTGAAGTGAAGCTGTCAATTTTCCTATATCATTGGCGGGCAATTGACGGTTTAAATCGTAAGCAAAAAATTTAGCATGGTAAGGAGTTAGTTGCATTTATAGATCATTTATAACATTATAATACAGAAAGCACAAAACTAGACAAAATGCTGTTAATGTCAAAACTTAAACTTCATATTTTTTTCAACCAGAGATATATACCTAGAATTATAATATCGGATAAATAAAATACAATACTAGAATTCATTATAAGCTATATTTGTCTCAACAGTGTTGAGACAAACACAAAAAGCAAAAAACGCTAGACATCAAGGCCTAACGTTTATGGATTTCTTTCACTCAATTGAGTGATGAACTCTAGCACAAATATAATCATTTTTAGATAAATTTGGATGATGATTGAATGTATTATTAAAAATCATCTTCAGAGTTAAGAACATTATGGAACATTTTATATAATTTCTTACCAATCTTATCTTTATCAAACTCTCTTTCATGAGTTAACGGAAGTGTCGAAAGACGTACCTTGCATACTCCATCTTGCAATTTTTCTATTTGATCTTTCCCTATTGGAAACTGCGCCAAGGCTTTAATTTCAGTTACGGGTACCATTATATTCCCCACCATTACTCCTGTGCTTGCAGTTGTAGAACTTAATGATTTGCCTTCAAGTTTTATAACTTCATTCTTAAAAGTTTTCAGCATCAAAATTGGTAAATCATTAAACACTAATCTATCAGAATTTACAGAAGTTATAATATAATAGACACCTTCTTGGTGTACTACAGAGAATTTTACTGTACACCCCTATGCAGATAAAGGTTTATAAGTGTACCCAACAGTTTTCTGCCCAAAAGCTAAGACTGACACAAACACACAAATAATTGATATAAAAATCTTTTTCATGTTTTTTATTTAAGTTTGATTGCAAAGATAATTAAATTCGTATATTTTGGCAAATTCGTTTGCTAAATTGAGATGAATACTCATTAAAATCTAATTTTGCAACCTTAATATAAGGCTGTATTAGATTACTTTAAGGATAAAGTTAAACGTAAGCCTTCGGTTAAGATGACTTTATTTCAGAATGCAAACAAAAGGGAGGTCCGCACGTAAAATACTTAACTAACAAGGAAGAATCGTCCACTTACTTTGGAGAATGGAAATTGTGTGCTCCTAAAAATATCTTATCATATTTAGAACAGGGAGAAAATGAGCTTGTATAGTAAAACAGACTTATTTTCATTTTTCAACAAACTGTATTTGTCGCACCAGTGGTGCGACAAATAAAAAAAGGAAAAAACTCTAGACATTATTTATTCAAATATTTTCTATTCTTTCATAAAACTGCATCTTATAAAAATCTCCAACAGGTATTAATTTACCGGAGATTTTTATATGATTTCGTTCAATAGATTCAATTTTAGACAGTGCAACAATATAGGATTTATGAACCTGAATGAATTGGTCTTGGGGAAGTGTCTTCAATATAGCTTTCATGCTTTGCTTGGTAAGAATTCTCTTATCAGAAAGATAAATCTTTAAATATCCCTGCATTCCTTCAATATACAGAATATCATCGAGATGTACGTTTTCACGACGATATTCTGTTTTTATAAAGATTTGGGAACTATTGTTTTCATTCTTTACTCCTGCTTTTTGTTTCAGATCATCGGATACTCTGTTAACTGCCATTTGGAAGCGCTCGAAAGAGTATGGTTTAAGCAGGTAATCAAAGACGCTCAATTCATATCCTTTCAAGGCATAATCTGAATAAGCAGATGTAATGACAACATAGGGTTTCGAGGAAAGATTTTCGAGCAATTGAATGCCGGTAATCTTTTCCATCTGAATATCAAGAAATAGCAAATCAACAGTCTGTGTTTTCAGGAATTGCAATCCTTCCAAGGCATTATCAAAACTGCCTTTAAGCTTAAGAAAGGGTATGCGGGCGACAAAACTTTCCAGCTTTTCTGCTGCCAACGGCTCATCTTCTATTATGATACATGATATTGTCATAACTTTATTGTTAATTCAGCTCTAAAGGTATTTAATTCCTTTATTATCTGCAACTCATGATTCTTGGGATATAAAAGAGCAAGACGTCTTTTTACGTTTTCCAATCCTATACCCGATTGGGCCGTTTTGGGGAAAATTTTCTCAGTATCGAAGTAGTTTACACAAGTGAAGCTTAAAATATTATCACTTAAAGTAATTTTTATATCAACAACCGGCATGGGTTCTGCATAACACGAATGTTTAAAAGCATTTTCCACAAAAGGGATAAAAAGCATTGGAGCAACCTGAGTGTTACAAACATCTGGCTCTGAAAAAGAGTAACGTATATAATCTACGTTCTTAAAGCGCAATTGTTGAAGCTGTATATAACTGGTAAGATAGTCTATCTCTTTTTGCAAAGGAACAGTCTCCGTTTTAGTCTCATAAACCATATATCTTAGCATTTCAGACAGAGTTATAAGCATTTTTGAAGCAGTTTTAGGTGATTTACTAATTAAAGAATCAATATTATTCAAAGTATTGAAAAGAAAATGAGGATTAACCTGGAGTCTAAGTAACTTAAGTTCGTTCTTAAGATTCTTGTTTTCTATTTCTGATTTCAACTGAATATTAGCAAACCAGTTTTCAAAACCTCTAACCAAACATCCACACTGGGCAATAATAAAAGTACCAACCATTGATGGCAAAAGAAGAACATAATTCTGCAAATTTATTCTTGGGGTAATAAGCTTTGAGATGATCAAGAATACAACTGAAACAGAAATACTTATTAGCACAGAAAGAATAAGATACCTAACAAGCTGACTTTTCTCAAAATATCGTATCAGCCAATAATAGGATAAATAGAATATGACTGCCGCCCAAACAAAATTGATATAAAACTGGATAGTAAGTTCCTGTAATGCAACAGATAGATCTCCCTTTGGCACAACATATAGTACCAGGTAGAACAGAACGTAAACCAGCCAGAAAAGTGAGTGGATAAGTATTCTCAGTATATATTTCATAATCTAATTTTAATCTACAAAGCTATTAAAAAAGTTATATATGCAAAGGTATTTTACCAAATTGTTACAGCTTAGCCATTTGTTTTGAAAACAAAGGGATAGCATAAAATATCATCGGAACCAGACACATTATCAGTATAGCCGGACTACTGGGACTAATTCCAAAAAGAGTAAATTCTGCCACTATACGAATCAGATAGAATAATGAAAAGAAACTAAGGATACCATATTTTAGAGAACTGCCTAAGAGGGATTTTGTCTGAAAGATTGGAATAATACCCATAAAAAACAGCATCAAGATACAAATTGCATGGTATGTCAGAAAAATTGCCCTATTCATACTTGATAAACCATTCAGTGCATTTTCCCAATTAAACATCGGATAAAATAACAAGTGAAAGACAACAAACAGCAAGCTTAGATAGCCAGCAATACGTAGCAAGAGAATCTGAGTTTTCATATTATATTCTATTTAGTAATTACTGATTCTGATATTTTTTTAATAAGATTATTCCAAAACACACCCATAATATTGTTTCACAAATAATGGCTATCAAGATAGAAGAGTTTACTGTTCCTTTAATATATTCGTAACTGCCTACACAAGATAATCCAAACAGTGTAATTCCAGTAGCCATACAAATAGTTTGTCTCGTTTTTGAATGAGGCAGATTTCTTGTTCCAAACATCAGCACGGATATTCCCAACATAAACATGGATGCCCTTCTGGCAAGAACGGATCCAGCTTCTGAAGGTTGTAGTCCCAAATCTTTAATAAAAGAGCCCGGCATAAAAAGTAATTGTACGAACAA
>Ga0070399_1003486_pt1 | contig 13865 bp, 13 predicted proteins | sample BioMet4_FD_61217 | JGI IMG/M metagenome (GOLD analysis project Ga0070399, IMG submission 61217) | Microbial communities from bioreactor (seeded with sewage sludge) at LBNL, California, USA - Biofuel metagenome 4 (version 1) | ecosystem: Engineered > Bioreactor > Anaerobic > Unclassified ... | reverse complement strand
AGACACCAATATTTGCATTGCGCACAGCAGATGCCGCGTTACCTGCAATGATATTGGTAAATTCACTGACCAGACCGGTAGCGAGTTCATCCTTTTCTTCAGGCTTTTCCACTACAACTCCGGACAGCTCAAGCATCTTGTCCGCAAGAACTTTATGCAGCCGGAAAGCGACCACACCGTTATAATCACCCGTAAGACCAATAATGCCGGAAATCTCCCATGGATGACCACTGCTTACTTTCATTATATATGGTTCCTTGTTTTCCGGAACGATTGAGAACATGTTTTCAAATGCTTTTAAACCCGCAGTTAAAAACGGATTAATGATCTTAACATCCATATCCTTACCTTATTATTTTCTTATATGGTTAGTATACGACATATCCGCAATTATGACAAATAATTCAGTGCAATATGAGCAAATTTGTTCTGTTTGACATGTGTTTTGCAATCCGCTATAATTAAAAGTATATAGAGGTAGAGTAATGATTTTCCCGCTTGAAGAACTGGTTAAATTTACAGATAACATTTATGAGATTACTGTTGCAGCAAGCAGGCGCTCGTATCAGATGTCACGCATCAAAGATCCGTTAATTGATGAAAATGACGGAAAAGTTGTTTCTCTGGCTGCGAGCCAGGTTTTTACAAAAAAGGTAACCTATCGTATTGAAGAGCAGTAGTGATATTTTGCAGAAGATACCTGTTCTGGTACTTTTTGCACCTACTGCCAGCGGAAAGACTGCACTGTCCGTTTCTTTATTCGGACAAGGCAGTCTTTCTTGTTTTAAAGGCAGTGCGGAAATAATAAGTGCCGATTCTATGCAGGTGTACCGGGGTATGGATATCGGTACGGCAAAACCGGATGCAGATGAGCTTGCAGAACTGCCGCACCATCTGATAGATATATGTGCTCCGAATGAACAGTTCAGTGCAGCAGGCTTTATGCTGAAAGCCGATGCATTGTGTGCCGGAATATGGCACAGGCACCACCTGCCGGTTATAGAAGGCGGTACCGGATTTTATATCAGAAGCTTTCTGCTGGGACTGCCGCCTACGCCTCCCGCAGATATGCAGATCAGGGAAAAACTGGCAGATCGTCTGAAAAAAGAAGGCAATGCTGCCTTGTATGATGAACTGAAAAAAGCTGATCCTGAGTCTGCATCGCGGATCGATGTCCATGATTCATTCCGGATAGTGCGGTCTCTGGAAATATTCCTGGCATCAGGAAAGCCAAGAAGCGCATTCATCCTGCCGGATACCCTGCGGCCGCAGTACCATTTCTGTACACTGATCCTTGGACGTGGAAGAAAAGACCTGTACAGCCGGATTGACAGCAGGGTAGAAGATATGTTCCGGAACGGACTTGTTGAGGAATATAACCATCTTGTTCAGTCAGGGTATACCGCAGATGATCCGGGAATGCAGGCAATCGGTTACCGTGAACTTGCTGCTGCCTTTCCTTTTGGTGTACAAAATCCGGCTGCACACACTTTGGAACTTACTGCCGTAAAAGAGCAGATAAAGCATGACAGCCGCAGGTATGCCAAAAAGCAGTATACGTACATGCGCGATATCCCTGGTGCAGTTTTCTGTCCTATTTCAGAAGAACAGACATATACCGAGATAGTCCTGGAAAAAATCAGTTCTTTTTATCAGACTTTACACTTGACGTAAGATGGGAAAACAGTCATAATAATCAACGTCTCTATAAAAAGAACAAGGAGTGCCATCGTGCCCTGTGGAAAGAAAAGAAAGCGCCAGAAGATGGCGACACATAAGCGAAAGAAGATGCTTAGACGTAATCGGCATAAGAGCAAGTAGTTTTTTTTAACTGCTGCATAATGCCAGTCGAGACCGCGAAGTTGAAAAACTACCGCGGTCTTTTTTTTATGTGAGATACTGATTATACTGTATCACCGGAGGTTCTTTACGATTCTTTCAGGTATTCATTCACCCGCTGATGTTAAAAAACTGTCTAAACAGCAGCTGCCTGTACTAGCGCAGGAGATACGTAAAGAAATAATCGAAGTTGTCAGTAAAAATGGCGGCCATCTGGCAAGCAATCTTGGTGTTGTGGAACTTACTATTGCACTTCACCGGGTGTTTGACAGTCCCAATGATGCAATCATATGGGATGTAAGCCATCAGTGTTATGCACATAAACTCCTGACAGGACGATATGACCGCTTTTCCACACTCAGACAGCATGGCGGTCTGTCGGGCTTTTCAAAAAAGAAAGAAAGCCCTCATGATTTCTTTGATAATGGGCACTCATCTACGTCTATTTCAGCCGCACTCGGACTGCTTACTGCCTGGAATTTGGAAAAAAGAAGTGGAAAAGTTGTAGCGGTGATTGGAGACGGTGCACTTACAGGCGGTATGGCTTTTGAGGCTCTTTCACATGCCGGTCAGATATCCAAGAACCTGATCGTCATTCTCAATGACAATCAGATGTCGATAAGCCCCAATACAGGCTCTCTCTCACGGTATCTCAGCCGCCTCACTATGTCATCCCAGTATCAGCATTTCCGAAATATTGTAGACCATATCGTAGACAAAATTCCGTATGTCAATAAACACCTCGGAAAAGTAATATTCCGTCTTAAACGCGGTTTAAAAGGGATGTTTCTTACGAACAACCTGTTCGTGGATCTCGGTTTTGAATATGTTGGCCCTCTTAACGGACATGACTTGAATGAACTGGAGCTGGTACTTAACCGGGTAAAAAAACTTCCCCGGCCAGTTGTTGTGCATGTTGTTACTAAAAAAGGCAAAGGGTATGCTCCTGCAGAAAATGATCCGGCACGCTTTCATGGCATAGGACCTTTTTGTGTTACAGACGGCAAAGTCGATAAATACTATCTGCTGAGCTTTACCGAAGCATTTACCAATGCGCTGATGAGGATTTCTGAAAAACACCCGGAGCTGGTAGCTATAACTGCTGCAATGAAAACAGGAACCGGTCTTGAACCGTTTGCAGAAAAATACCCGGAACGCTTTTTTGACGTCGGCATAGCGGAACAGCATGCGGTTACTTTTGGAGGCGGCCTGGCAGCTGGTGGCCTTATCCCTGTTATCTGCCTGTATTCAACCTTCATGCAGCGTGCGGTGGATCAGGTGATACTGGATATAGCCCTGCAGAACGTACATGCGGTTCTTGTTTTTGACCGTGCCGGTGCCGTTCCGGCAGATGGGGAAACTCATCAGGGGCTGTTTGATATAACTCTGCTTTGTCCAGTCCCGAATCTTTCATTGCTGTGTCCTGCCAGTGCTGCCGATCTTGATGCCTGCCTCTCATGGGCGGTGGAAACTCCCGGTCCCTGTGCAATACGGTATCCAAAAATGACTTGTCCTTCGGAACTGCCATCTTTTTCGGAGAAAGTGGAAAAAGGGAGGGGAATCCTTATTCCCTGTACGGAATTTGCGGCATCACTTGCTCCCGCTGCAAATAAAAAAGTGCGTGAACGTGTCCTGTTTGTATGTACCGGCGGTATGTACAGCGAAGTGGTCGTTGCGGCACGTATCCTACTGATAAAAGATATATGTACCGATATATATACGCTCCGGTTTATCAAGCCGGTTGATGAGACATATTTTGCATCTGTTGCAGAACAATATACGTGTGTCGTTTTTGTCGAAGACGGTGTACGTATTGGCGGCATTTCCGAATATCTGCAGAATGTCCTGTTCCGAAGAGGGTATATGAATACCGCTGTCAAGGCATTTCCGGATAAGTTCCTTGCCCAGGGCAGCAGAGCGGAAATATGTGAAGATGCCTGCATGTCTCCAACAGATATAGCTGCTGCAGCTGTTGACCTTTTACCTTTTTCTGCGGAAAGGGAAAACTGAACATGAGACATACACTGCATCTGGCGGATCGGGATATCGGAACAGACAACGGTGCGTTTGTAATGGGTATTGTAAATGCTACCCCTGATTCCTTCTGGCAGGAAAGCCGCGGCGGGGCTGATGAAGCTCTGCGCCTTATCGGAGAAGGAGCAGATATCCTCGATGTTGGTGGAGAATCTAGCAGACCCGGCGCAGAATATGTCGATGCGGAGACCGAGATACAACGAGTCATTCCGGTAATCAGTGAAATCAGAAAACATTCGGACATTCCTGTTTCCGTAGATACGCGCAAATATGAAGTAATGCGGGCCGCTTTTGAAGCCGGCGCTGATATACTCAATGACATATCGGCCTTTGAAGATGATCCGCGCCTTGGAAAATATGCGGCAGATACAAAAATGCCGGTGATACTGATGCACAAGCGCGGAAATCCTGTTATAATGCAGAATAATACAGCATATCATGATGTATTTGCAGAAGTTGACAGCTATCTGACGGAGCGGGCCGCATTTGCTGAAAGCTGCGGAATAAGCAGCTCAAAGATTATTGTGGATCCGGGAATCGGGTTCGGCAAGAACTGTACGGCAAATAAGGAACTGATACTCCGGTGCGGTGAACTGTGCGGCAGAAAATATCCTGTACTTATGGCTCTGTCGCGCAAGACATGCATCGGTGACATGACCGGCAGACCGGTTCAGGACAGGCTGTACGGAACACTTGCTGCTGACGTGATAGCCGTACTGGCGGGTGCCTGCATCATACGGGTGCATGATGTTGCTGCAGCTGCTGATACCATGAAAGTGACAGGAGCTCTTGAACAGCATTCGGACGCTGAGGGGAGAAGATTTGAATATATTTGACAGTCTTATCAGTGCATACGAGTTTATCCAGCCTCTTCTGGATATAGGAATCCTGACATTCCTGCTGTACAAGGCGTATGGCATCCTCATAAAGACAAACAGTGTACAGATCATCCGGGCGGCGGTAATCGTTTCGCTGGCATATGCAGCAGCTATCATGCTGCAGCTGCATACACTGCTGTGGATACTTAATATCATGGCTCCAGGCCTGCTGATTGCTTTTGCCATTGTGTTTCAGCCGGAACTGCGCAAGATATTCCTTAAGATAGGACAGACAGAGTGGTTTTCATTTGGAAACCGTTCAAAACATACATATGTGGATGCCGTTCTGATAGCAGCAGACATGCTTTCAAAACAGCGGCGCGGCATGCTGGTTGTCTTTGCACGGCATACCAAGCTGAATGATATCATAGAAACGGGAACAAAACTGAATGCCGACCTTACGTCGAGCCTTCTCATGACTATTTTTGCATTCAATACTACGCTGCATGACGGCGCCTGCATTATCCAGGGCGGAAAGATTATTTCTGCCGGCTGTTTTCTGCCACTGAGCGAACAGTATGATATAAAAAAGACGTTCGGTACGCGCCACCGTGCGGCACTTGGTATCAGTGAAGTTACTGATGCCGTAGTTCTTGTTGTATCCGAGGAATCCGGCGCAATCAGCCTTGCCTATGATTCCCGTCTCCATTATGACCTTACACTTCCTGAGCTTACAAAGAGCCTTGAAACGCTGCTGGAACTGTCACCTGATGAATATAAGCTGGAGGATACCGTAGATGAAAGCAAAGCAAATCTTTGAAAATATTACAGCCCACTGGCCGGCAAAGATACTTTGCTTTGTCATGGCGCTGCTGCTGTATTTCTTTTATCAGATTTCCCAGATGAGTTCAAAATCGATACCGGTAAAGCTTACTGTAACGCAGGAAAATATCCTTATGCCGGTGAACAGCTATCCCAAACATGTGCGTGTTACGATACGCACTTCTCCGGAGAATATAGCAAAGATTACAGCTGATGATATCAGTGCGGAACTGAATATCGAAGCATATACAAAACCCGGTGAATATAAGGTACCGGTAACAATCAATCTTGATCCTGAACTGCTGCTTATCGAACCGCTTGAAGTGCATGTATCTCCTGATACGGTACCTCTTATACTGGGCGGTAAATCCGGCGGTACCGTGAAAGTCTCTCCGCTTATCGTAGGTGCGCTTCCTGCCGGTTATGAAACGGGCAGTGTAACTGTAACTCCTCCGGTGCTGCGTGTATCGGGACCTGTATCGATGCTGACACAGATAAAAGAGCTGCAGACGGAAAAGATAGATATTACACAGCACAGCAGCTCTTTTACAACAAAGACTAAGGTTGTCAAGAATACTTCTCTTATTGACCTTGTTGATGCTCCGGATGTATCGGTAACAGTGGAAATCAGGCCTGTGCAGTCGGAAAAATCGTACAGCAGCATTCCTGTGTATTTTGCCTATCTGCCTCATAATCTGCAGCTTGCAGGCATTACCCCTGTTGTTTCATTCAAGGTTGCCGGTTCCCAGCTTGAGCTGGATAATCTCAATGTCGATGATTACACGGTGCAGGCAGACTGCAGCTCAGTAACACAGCCCGGCGACTATGATCTGCAGCTGTCATTCCTGCTGCCGGAATCAGTAAAAGTAACGGAAAAGAGCGCTGAAACAGTAAAGGTATCCATTGCACAGAAAGCAAAAGAAGCAGGTGCAAAACACTGATGATTTTCGGTATTGGCATTGATATAACAGATGTCCGCCGCTTTCGCAAATGGGTTTTGAATCCGTCAATGCTCAGTCGGTTTTTCAATGAACATGAGCAGACAGAAGACGGATATGTCGCTTCCCGTGATCCGGAAGAACGCCGTCTTTCTGCCGTGTGCCAGCATTATGCTGTCCGTTTTGCAGCAAAGGAAGCTTTTTCCAAAGCGCTCGGAACCGGAATTACCGGATTTGATCTGCGCGATGTTTATATAGAAAAGACTGCTGAAGGAAAGCCTGAGCTGTGCGTTCAGAATACTGCAGCTGAGATACTCAGCCGCAGATGCGGCGGCGCCAGGCTGTTTGTTTCTCTCAGTCATGAAAAAGAGTATGCTGCTGCTGTAGTAGTGATAGAAACGGGGGAATAGCATGGTACATGGCGTAAAAAAAGCACCGGATTCCGGCAAGAAACCGGCAATATCGTACTGGTCCAAAAATAAATGCATGTGTCCTGTCTGCAGAAAGGCTTTTGAACGGGAAGAAATGCTCAGCGGCAATGGACGCATGATAGCAGGCGATCTTACTGATGAACTGCACCGCAATTTTGAACCTTCTGCAAAATTTGGCAGGATCTATCCCCTCATCTATGCGGTGGGAGCATGTCCCAACTGCAATACGGCACTTTTCTGGAATGATTTTCCTGGACTTGACGATCGTGAATCCATACGGAATATACGGGAAGATGAAGATAAACGTGTTGCTGCTGTAAAGAATATCTTTCCATATTTCAATCTGACACGTGAACGGACGCTGTATGATGGAGCAGCGATGTATTATCTTGCACTTTGCACTTATGATAAGATGAGCGTCGATTATCTTCCTACGATGAAACGTGCAATCATATCGCTGCGTCTTGCTTGGCTTTCCGGGGAACTGGATGAAGTCTGTCCGGAACACAATTTCAAGGTTGTGGCCGACGTGTTTTATAAAAAAGCCATTTTCTTTTATCAGCAGGCGGTAATCAACGAGACCGCCAGACTGGAGAAAAGCTCTACGCTTGAAAACTCTGGCCCCGATATGGATAAGAACTACGGGTGGGACGGCGTTATCTATCTTTGCGGTCTTCTCGAATATAAATACGGGCAGCACAAAGATCCGGCCCTCCGTCTGCAGAAGCTGAATGAATATAAAACTGCCATTGCCCGGATATTCGGTCTTGGTAAATCTTCACGAAATAAACCGGGACCGCTGCTGGAAAAGTCACGTGCACTGTATGATAACCTGTCAAAAGAAATAGAAGAAAGCGAGACCGTGCATCTGGACGGAGTCTGATTTTATGCGCAACATACTTCTCACTATATCCTATGATGGAACGGATTTCAGCGGCTGGCAGCGTCAGGACAGTTCTGCCGGAACAAAATCTTCCATACGTACTGTACAGGGAGAGCTGGAAAACGCACTTGAAAAACTGCACAAGACTGCAGTAAAGCTGTACGGATCAGGCCGGACTGACAGCGGCGTACATGCGTCAGGACAGGCAGCCAATTTCTTTTCACCGATAGATTCGATACCGGCAGAGAATTATATACAGGCGCTGAATGCCCTTCTGCCGCACGATATTCGTGTCATGGCATCAAAAGAAGTACCGCAGGATTTTAATGCCCGGTTCAATGCGACAAGCCGTGTATACCGGTATTTTATCTACTGCGGAGCCGTTCCGCCGGCAACGCTTATGCCATATGTGTGGTGCATCCGGCACAGCCCTGATATTGGCAAACTGAATACTATGGCTTCATGCCTCAAAGGTGAAATAGACTGCGAATCATTTGCTGCAGCCGGAGATGAGAGCCTCTCCACATTCCGTTATCTTGAAAAAGCGTATTTTTTTACTCAGCCCGGATTTCCTGACGGCGAACTGCTTGTGTTCGAGATCGAAGCGAACGCTTTTTTATGGAAGATGGTGCGTACGGTAACAGGCTCACTCATTACATTCGAACGCATCGGCAAACCGGATTCTTTCTTTGCAGAGATACTTGCCGCAAAAGACAGAACGCTTGCAGGGCCTACGGCACCGGCTGAAGGACTGTTCCTGTGGCAGGTTAAATTCGACGGTGTGCGCCGGCACGCCTAAAGCAGATTGACAGGATCGACATCCACTTCTATATAGACATTCTGCGGCTGTTTATAATCATTGATCAGATGGGCGCACAGATGCTGCAGTACGCTGATACTCTTTCCCCGCAAAATCAGCTGCCAGCGGTAATTCATGGCAATTTTTTCCAGCGGGCACTCTGAAGGTCCCAGTACTTCCACCGAACCTGTACCGTTTCTCGATTTTGGCAGCTGATTTATACCTTCCTGCATGATCCGTGATGCTTCTTCTGCAGCTGATTCCGCTGCGTTCTCTATCCCGGACCTGAAAACAAGACGGATCAGCCGGCTGAACGGAGGAAAAGCAAGTGCCTGCCGCTGCTGCAGTTCTTCGTTGTAAAATGCTTCTACGCTGCCGGAGCATGCATACGCAACAGGGGCCCGGTCTGGGCTGTAGCTTTGGACAATGACTTTGCCGTCCGGAAAAAAGCGACCTGCACGGCCTGCCACCTGTGTAATCAGAGCAAATGTCCGTTCTGCTGCCCGGAAATCGGGCATATGCAGTCCTGTATCGGCAAGAACGACACCTACCAGCTGCAGGTTTGGAAAGTTAAGGCCTTTTGCAACCATCTGTGTACCGAGCATGATATCGTATTCGCCGTTTCTGAATGCATCAAGTTTTTCCTGCAGTTCACCTTTTTTGGTAAGGCTATCCGTATCTACCCGGACTACACGGGCCGCCGGGAATTTCGCTGCAACTTCCGCTTCTATAAATTCTGTGCCGAATCCTGAATAGCCGACATCAAGCGAGCCACAGTGCGGGCAGACATGCGGAAGTTCAGTAGACCAGCCGCAGTAATGGCAGCGCAGACGGTTTTCATTCTTATGATAGGTCATCGGTACGGAACAGTTCTTGCACATCAGTTCATAGCCACAGCTGGAACAGCGGAAGAAATGAGTGAACCCGCGCCGGTTGAGAAAGAGAATTGTCTGGCGTTTACGTTCCATCGTTTCGCGGATTTCCTGCACAAGCTCTTCTGAAAGACTGCCACCGTTTGTTTTTGCCTGCGTCAGGTCTATGCACCGTATCTGCGGCATAGCGCCGCCGGAAAGTCGCCTGCTCAGTACATGTTTTGTTATTCTTCCCTGCTGCATCAGATACCATGCTTCTACCGAAGGAGTTGCACTTCCCATGACAAGCGGTATGCCCAGCTTCGTACAGCGGTACATTGCCGCCTGCCGCGCATGATAGCGCGGAGTCGTACCTGACTTATAGGAACCGTCATGCTCTTCATCGATAATAATCATCCCCAGGTCGGGAACTGGAGCAAAAACGGCACTTCGGGCACCGATAATTACCCGCGCTTCTTTTTTCATGATGCGTTTCCATTCACCGAGACGCTGGCTTGGAGTAAGGCCGGAATGAAGGACTGCAGCCGTGTTTCCGAATCTTCGGACAACGGCCTGAATAACCTGGCTGGTAAGCCCGATTTCAGGGACAAGGTAGATCACACCTTTTCCTTTGCTGAGCATGTGTTCTGCGGCCTGCAGAAAAACCTCTGTTTTTCCACTGCCGGTTGTGCCGTACAGATAATGAAAGCCGCTGGAAGAAAGAATGCCGTCTACGGCTGTTTTCTGTTCATCGGACAGCTCACGCGGCTGCGATTCAGGAATATCTCCTGCAAAAGAGAAGCCTCCGGCATCGGTTTCGCGGCGTCCGGAAGGAATCATTGCTGAAACTGCTTCACCCAAGGTGCACAGGTAATAACTGGACATCCAGCGGGCAAGAGAGAGCAGCTCTTTGCCAAAAAGCGGCTCATCATCCAGCAGTTTGTTTACCGGACGTATTTTTCCAGATTCAACAGGGCATGCAGGTGGCAGCTCAGCATGGACTCCCGTAATAAAGCCAGTCATCCGTCTGTTGCCGAACATGACTTCTGCACGCATACCTGTCTGCACTGTATCCTGGCTGTATGAGTAGGTAAAAGACTGGTTTACCGGAACGTTAAGAACAATATCGAGATAGACCATGCGTTATACCAGCGGCTGGAAGAATGAATCCGTATAATCTTTGTAGCCTGGAACAGCTTCTTCAAGTTTTGCGCGAAACTGCTTGAGATCTTCCCATGCAGGACGTTTCAGATCTTCATTTCGCAGCAGTGCGCTCGGATGATAAGTGACAAGAACCGGGATACTGCCGCACATATAGAACTTTCCCCTGAGCTGTCCAAGTCCGGCATCCGTCTGCAGAAGATTCTGCGCTGCCGTACGGCCTGCTGCAAGAATCATAGCCGGTTTGAGCAGACTGATCTGTGCTTCAAGGAATGAACGGCATGCCGCAGCTTCATCAGGAAGCGGCGTACGGTTCTGCGGTGGTCTGCATTTTACGACATTTGCAATAAAACAGTTTTTATGGAGGTCAAGCGATATGGAAGCGAGCATCTTGTCCAGCAGTTTGCCTGCAGGTCCTACAAACGGTCTGCCTGTTGCATCTTCTTCTGCACCGGGACCTTCTCCAACGACAAGTACGACAGGATGCAGTACACCTTCTCCGGGTACAGGATGATTGCGCCCATGGCACAGTCCGCACCGTCTGCATTCGGCAACTTTTGCGGATACAGATTCTATGGAGGTGTGTTCGGTTTTTTGTGCTGTCTCGGGCTGTGCAGGAGAAGCAGTATCTGCTGAAACTGCAGCAGGCTCTGCTGACTGAACGGTACCGGAGGCAGTCTGAACAGAAGGAGTTGCCGGAGCAGCAGGCTGTACGGATACGTCATCTGCAAATGCAGGCGGCTCTCCTTGAAAACAGGGGGAAGAATACCCGTACACATTATCCGAGGCTGTCTTTATGAGATTATATAGAATGCGTTTATCGTCTGCTGTCATGATATGACTTACGATAACACATTATCCTCTAAAATTGCAATGCACGCTGCTGCAGATAGGATAATGCATAGTATCAGTTTGGATTACATTAAAATGCAGGCCGCGGAAATGCAGTGTATGTATGTGCAACGCCGTTGCACGGAAACAGGAACGGCAGAGAATGATTGGCGTACCGGCTGAATTTGGACAGCGCACCGGCAGTAAACGTGGGGAATACCGCCGGTGTATAGATAAAGCAGCGGCGGTGAACGGATTGAATGCAGTCTGCGCTGTAGCAGAAATGTACTTATTTGTGCCCGTACAGTGTATTTATAGGACTGTACAGGTATCTGTCCGGCTGCGGGCCGGAATTTTTTCTGCAAGTATGCAGTTTAAACCGGAATTTAAATATACGTATAAAAAGTATCATTCGTCAACTAAAATCGAAAAAAACTGTAGCTTGCGGTAAGGGAAACAATGCTGTATAGTTGAAAAACTATGAATATCGCATTGTTTTCTGATTCGTATCTGCCTACAAAAAGCGGAATAGTCACTGTTGTAGTGCAGCTCCGAAAGATCCTTACGGAACTTGGTCATCATGTGGTTATTGTAACAGTAGGGTCAAGAGAAACCGAAACGGAAGAGGAACAGGATCCTGATGTGCTGCGCGTATATTCTATACCTTCTCCGCTTGGCGAAGATCAGTATATCGGATTTCCCCACAAAAAAGTTGTCATTGAATTTCTCAAGAAGAATAAAGTTCAGATTATCCATTCACATACAGAATTCTATATAGCCCATGCCGCAAAAGAAGCTGGCAAGGCGCTTCATATACCGGTGATTGCCACAACCCATACGATGTGGGAAGATTTCTATAAATTCTATATACCCCTTGGACGGCTGATTCCGGTAAAGCTGGTGCGCAAGATTGTCTGGCGTGTATACAAGAAGTTCTATGCATTCATAAACGTTTCCGACAAAGCACACGATTATTTTAAGGAACCGTTCATGCTGCCGGAAATTCCGTCTGCTGTTATTCCGAATGCGGTCGATACAGAATCGTTTCTGTCTCGTAAATGTACGGAAGAAGAAAAAGATGATATCAGGCGCAGCTGGGGTATAAAAGCTACCGATAAGCTTCTGATATTCGTAGGCCGTGTCGTAGAAGAAAAACGCGTTGAAGAACTGTTCGATATATGTGCCAATGTAATCCGTAAACGTCCGGATACAAAGATGATGTTCGTCGGCAGCGGCGGGGCTGTCTATGCTCTTGAAAAAAAGACGCGGAAAGAAGGACTCGAGGACCGGATAATATTTACCGGCTTTGTAAACTGGAACAATCTGTGCATGTATTACGGTATTGCTGATATTTTTGTAACAGCATCGCTCTCCGAAATGCATTCAATGACGGCTCTTGAGGCGCTGCTTTCCCATCTGCCGGTAGTCTGCCGCAAAGATGAAAGTTTTTTTGATACGGTATATCAGGGCCAGAACGGCTATATGGCTGAAACTGATGAAGAAATGGAAACTGCTATCATTAAGCTGCTGGATGATCCGGAAAAGTGCAAGGTGTTTGGAAAGAAGAGTTATGATGTTTCAAAAAATTTTTCCATCCGCACGCACGGACTGCGTACAATAGAATTCTATAAGGAAATACTGAAGCATTATCCGCAGCCGGTAACGGATAAAGAACTGCAGAATGCTGTAAATTCCGTTAATCTGGATGAATAGATCCGCTGGAGAGCGGACAGGTGATAATATGTATAAAAATAGAAAGATGTTCATGACGGCTGCAGTGCTTGGCGTTTCTCTTTTGTGTGCCGGAACTGTTTCGGCGGCTCCGCGCGGAAAAAATGAACTGATTCAGTCTGACAGCTGGGTATATGATGCTATGACTCAACTTTCACTTGAATGCGGACTGCGCAATTTTGCGGACTGCGCGCCGCTTTCAATTGCAGAACTCAAGACGTATCTGAGCGAAATTGACTATGACAAACTAAGTCCTGCCGGAAAAGCTCAGTATGACAGAATCGAATCATATTTCAAGGAACAGAACTGGTCATTTGATTCAGGTATCCTTTCACTGGGAATAGAGCCTTCATTTAATCCGGAAGGATATTATAAATCGAATGATGACATAGACTGGGTGTATGACCGGCATGAGCGGCAGAATATCATTGAAGTGCCGGTGACACTTTCTGCCGGAGACTGGCTTACGCTGGGAGTCGATCTGCATCTGGGTCAGAATAAGGGGCAGATGGGACATGATGACAATTATGACAATCTGCCGCTGAGTACAAGCCAGCTTGATGTGAATTTTCCTGCATGGTCGTACCTTTCGACAGGATATGCATTCAGCGATACCTGCGGTACTGCATTCCAGCTTGGCATGGGGCCGCAGTCTATCGGGCGTACTGAAACAGGGAGTATGATTCAGTCCGATTATATGACTGGCGCCTCATACGGTCAGCTTGCG
>Ga0070399_1003481_pt1 | contig 13880 bp, 7 predicted proteins | sample BioMet4_FD_61217 | JGI IMG/M metagenome (GOLD analysis project Ga0070399, IMG submission 61217) | Microbial communities from bioreactor (seeded with sewage sludge) at LBNL, California, USA - Biofuel metagenome 4 (version 1) | ecosystem: Engineered > Bioreactor > Anaerobic > Unclassified ... | reverse complement strand
CTTTCTGGATAAGGACGGGCGGCGGAAGTACAATTACTTCTGCCGCCGCTGTGTCCATGAATGTAAGCAGAGTTTTCGAGCCGATCTGATTGACTGCCCGCGTTTTCTTTCAAAGCGTTCGGAAAGAAGCAAAAAGTGTTGAGTTAAGTGTCGCTTTAAGGCGATTATTTGAGCTATACGGTGGTTTGCAAGATGACTCCGTATGCTTTCTCATCCGCATTGACAAGCATCGGAACACACAGAAAAGAATCCATTGTTGGCACTTATCTATGCCCTAAAAACTAAAGAGCCTCAGCCGATGCCCTGACGGGTTTTGGCTGAGGCTCTTTTTTTATAAGAATTCTCCCGATTAGCAGAACTCCTACTGCATGATTGCCTTACTGGATTGGCAATAAATCAATTATATGCAAACAGATTAAAAAGCATCAGCAAGAATGTTTTGTAACTCCGCATCCCTAAATAGATTCATTCCTTGCCTCCTAGTAGGACTAATGAGCATAGTGTTTCTCGTGAATAGAATCATTCAACACCAAGCGCCTTATATATGGCGTCTTCTGCGCTCTGGTAAAAGATCAAGTTGAAGCAGCCGATCAGTTCTGCGGGGACGGTGCTGAGGTCGGCGGCAGATGTAATTGGCAAAAGGACTTTTTTAGCTCCGCTGTCAAGGCATACTTGAAGTGCATTAGCAAGCTCATCAACCTTCATCATTGTTCCCGCAATGCTGATTTCCCCTAATACCGCAAGGCTTGTAATGGATGGCTTTCCAAGCGCGATGGAAACCAAGGCGATGAGAGTAGGTAATGCAAGCTTATTCGTCATGCCTATTCCCTGCAAATCCTGATAGTTTACAATGTAATCCCTCGTGGTTGTGCTGATTGCGCCGCTTATACGGTTTGAATTGGCTTTCAGATAGTTAAACGCAGTGTTGGTAGCCTCTTTACATTTAGTATCAGAGCCAAGCCCTGTCCTCTCAAACTTACCGTTCCCCGGAAGCATCTGCGATTCAAGCCGAAAAGCCCCGATCATGCCGGTTTTTCCTTGCGAGATGGTATATATCTGTCCGGGATTACAGATTCCCTCCGGTATAAGCTTACCTCCGCCCTGTTCGGGGACGGAGACATAACGCTCCTCAAATGATTCTTTGTCAATGTATGAGAAGTTCACGTCATAGAACTCCATGCCACCGAGCTTCTTTAGCTGTTCCTTTACGCGGCGGCGCATTTCAAGCGATATTCTCAGGATTTCCTCAAGCTGGTCTTTTGTGTATTCTCCGTCAGGATACAGCAGCTTGATGAAGCCTCCGACCATTTTCCTCACAGCTATGGTATCACGTTGGTTGAGGTTCTTTCCAAGAATGAAGAATTTATCCAGAGCGTCCCCATATTGCTCTTTGCGAAGCTCACGAATGAAACCGGCAAGGTAATCTGTGATATACCCGTAATCATCTGTAAAATGCTCAGGCCTGAATTTGGGGATTTCCCAGCCGGGGATATAGCAGTGGATACGGTCAAGGAAGGCTGTATCAGTACCCATTTCAGGAGGGAACGGATCAAAGAGACTGGACGTTTTCAGCAGAACATCGACGCTTTGATTGATATTCCCGACAAAGACCATTGATGCGGAAGCTGCTTTTTCTTCCTTGCCGCGGGCAAAGGAGCCAGAAGCCATATAGTCTTTCATGATTTGGATGCCGTCTTTATCCTTGAAATTGATGCCCGCAACCTCATCGAAGGCGACGCAGTCCCACAAACCGACAAGACCAACTGTTTTCCTGCTCATGTTATAAAAGAGATTGGCAACCGTGGTTTGACCGCCAGAAACAAGGATGCTGTTTGGAGAGATTTCTTTGTAAAGGTGTGATTTGCCGGTGCTTCGCGGTCCCAACTCGCACAGGTTAAAGTTGTTTTCGACCAACGGGAGCATTCGGGCGATGAGAAGCCACCGCTCACGATCATTGAGCTTATCCGGCTCCATCCCGATAGAGCGCAGCAGCACCTTCATCCACTCTTCCTGTGTAAAGGCTTTGCGTCCTTGCTTCAACTCATCTATGTCAACGTGAGGCATTTGAATTGGCGTCAGCTTATAGATCAAGATGGGAGATCGGTTTTTATCCTCTTCAACATACTCATATTGTAGCTGGACGATACACCAGATACCACCGCACAACAAACGGTCGTATTTGGTAGGATATTCTTCGGAGATGGGTATGTCCTTGATGCCAAGGTTGGAAAACTCCGCATCATAACTATCCTTTTTGATGTTAAGGCTGACAGTGATCTTGTCGATTACCGTATAGCTTCCACGCTGCCGCAGGGCGGAGAGAATCTTTTGCGCCTCATCGGGGCGAACATAATTCTCCGCAAGAATCCGCTTTACGTTTTCAACGCCCTTTTCCACAACATCGGGATCGCTTGAGCTGCAATACTGCCCAAGCAGAAACTCCAAGACATAGACAGGGACATTTGCCCCTTCCTTGATCTTTTTGGTCAGGTCTTTTCTGACGATCCTGCCTTCAAAAGTCTGATGAAGCTTTCTGTTCAGCACTTCGTTTGGATCATCTGCCGAGGTCATAATCCTGTTCTCATCCATCTTGCTTCCTCCTTAGAGATCAAAGCCGAAATCATCCGCAAGTGCAATATCAATGTGGAACTCAATTTCATCGGGGACATCGGTGTCATTTGCAATCACAAGACGATAGACCTTGTTTTTGTCGTAGGTCTTTGCTTTGAGATTGAATCGAACGCGGAAGACTCTGTCGGCAGCGTTATCGCTCGTTTTATCTGCAATAACCGTTTGCCTGTCGCTGACAGCGATTCCTTCATCATCCGTCATATAAATTGAATAGGTGCAGGGCTGGATCTTTTCTCCGACCGCCTGCCTCTGATGAAAGTCAAGAGAGAATATCAGATTGGATACCTTCCGGCTTTCGCTTAGAAGCTTGAGTTCGGCGTTCTTGACCTCAACGTACTTCTTGTAGCTTGTCCGCATGTTTTTATAAGCGATGACGGGGACAACCATTTCTTGCAGGCTCACGCCGCCGTGTACATAATTCTCACCGCCGCCTTGAACCTTCATTCTGATAGACTCCTGCGGCGCAAAGCCCCTCATGGGGACACCGTCGATCTCCTTCTCAAGTGTGATCGGAATGAGATAATCGGCAGTCGTGTCCGGCGCAGCAAGGGTGTATCTGCGCCCAAGTTCATAGACCGTGCCATTAAATGCTTTTCGGTCAATCTTGTCGCTCTCGCTCAAGGGCTTGTAGGTATAGAGGAAGCCATGATCCGATGTGATGTAGATGGTCGTGCCGTTCATATCTCCGGTAATAATACGGATGATGTTGCAAAGCTCTTGAATTGCCGTCTCACACGCTTCAAAAACCTTCGATTCTGTTGGTGCTTTGTCTCCGATGGCATCTATGGCATTATGATAGATGTAGACAATATCTTTTCCGTTTTCAATCTCGCGGCGTTCATCCTTCTTCATCGCAAGAAGGTCTTTGTACTGGATGGCCACACCGCTTCGCGGCGTGCTGTTCAGCACAGTCTCCCTGTCATTGGTGCTCTTTGTGGGAAGCCCATCAACAAATACATCCATTGCGGTGTTGACGGATATGCTCTTGTTGGGAAGCAATGCCGCCATTCCAAATTTTGTGATGGAAGGGAAAATTGCTTGTACGGAGTCGAGTTCGGCTTTTCCTTTGAGCGTCCTTGTAACGAAGTCGCTCAATTCTGCAGCAACCTCAAACCGGAGCGCATCCGAGATGATGACAAAGGTCCTTGTGTTCTTGTTGCTCGCGGTGTTTACATATCTGCGGTAGAAATCACGCTGCTTATCAATCTCTGAGATGTAGCCGAGAGAATTCAAATTATCCGAGATCGCGTTTGTCCAGCAGGCAGTCAGCTCCTTGAGGTACCAATTCTGATAAAGAGCTTCCACATACTCAGTAGAGTGCTTTAGTCCATCCTCAATGACTTCGTTTGCGTTCTTGAGTGAGTTTCCAAAGGCATAATGGAAATGCCGATAGAAGCTGTCCATATTGAAAAGGTCGGTGGTATAGAGCGTCCAAATCCTCTTAGGCTCAACAATATGGAAGCCCTCGACATGTTCCTGATAGAACTCCTGCATCTTTCCAATGTAGTAGAGGCAGTCAAAGTAATCGGCAAAACGCTCATACCATCCAGCAGTTCTGCGGTTTTCAGAAACCGTCATTATAAGATCGATCTTTACGACATGCTCAGCGATCTCTCCGTAGAAACGCTTCAAGATGCTTTCATTGATACACGGGAAGATGTCCCCGCCGATCAGTGTCTCAGGATCTAATTTGTCAAAACGCGCCGGAAGCTGCAATTCACTTTCAACGCTTCGGCACATATCGAATAAATCCTGATTATCGTCGCGGTTGCGCCATTCGTGGACGATACTGTAACAGTAAGCTTTGTTGGATTCTGAGATGAAACGCTCCAAGCCTTTCAGGACACTTGCATTCATAGTCTGAGACAGCGCCGTCAGCAGAATATGAGAGGCAAAGAAGCCCAGCGGCTTATCATCTTCGTCTATGTAGCCGGTATATTTGCGGACAAGCTGCCAGAACGCTTCAATGCTACCAAACTTCTCTATGCTGTTCAATGCAGGGTTGGTATCCTTATCAAGACCGGCAGAAAGCACAGCAATGATAACGTCCTGCGCCGATCCTCCGTTCAGCCCGGCAAGAACAGCCATAATATCAATATGGAGCTGGAGGGGTGTTTGATAGTCCCTGCCTATTCTGCGAAGTTTCTGCCCGCGTTCCTTGCTATCAAAGAATTTCCCATAGAGCTTGACCGTTTTTCTCATAGCGGCAGAGGGAGCAATATTCAGCTCGTCCATTTGCATGGATATGAAATCGGCACGATATTCTTCACTGTAAAGCTCGATGTCCTGAAGCCAATCATCTTGAACGTCATCGAATGAGAACGGGCAATAGATCAGGTAGTTGCCGTCAAGATCGTCCTTAGTGAGAAGCTTTTTAACAGCAAAGTTGTTTGTGCCGGTGAGCTTCACGATTTTCACGTTCTCAAAGGTCAACTCATCCAGCGTCGCCTCAAACTCCCGGTCCTCGTCGTACCAGAAGATGATGCGCCGCTTATAGAACTCCCGGAGGGGAGCAGCAAATCGCTCATTCAAGTTAAATTGTATGGATTCTGTGGACATGGCGGTTAGCCCCCTTATGCTAGTTTAATGATCAGTCCTTCGCCAACGCATTCTATGACGGTTTTCATGATGTGATCGAGATTTCGCTTATCATAGGGATTTCGCAATTGCTTTTCAATTATCTCTGCCATTGCCCATCCATCTTTTGCTTCCTTGTCGAAGTTATCATAATGACAGATAAATCCGTCAGCCAGTGTTTTTAGTGCTTTGCGAATGCTGAATCCAGTTCCGGCAGTCAGGAACTCTTCATCTAACATATCGTCCAACTTCTTTGCCAGTGCGTCTTCTCCGATTTTCCTCAAAAGGATTTGGGCCGTATAGTTCTTTTTGAGCCGGTCATTCTCAATACACATAGCCCTGAGCTGGACTACAATCATGTCCAGATATGTAATGACATCAATATCTGTATTGTATATATCATCAATCTGTTGGAATCGGTCGTATCTTCTGAGCAAAAGCTGATAATGAATATTAAAATGCTTTGTATACTCCATCAACTCCAGAAAATCTGCTGTGTAATCTCCTTCTGAATCAATCGCATCAATCATTCTTACACGCCCTTTCTGCATTTCTTTGCTCGGAAATCCTCGAATATGATTATAGTATCACGCTGACAAATTCCGCTAATGTAGCTGCCGCTGCTGCAAATTCTGCAACGCCTTTTACAGCCGTCAGCGTCGTAATGGCCGTTCGAAGAAAGCTCTTTTTGGGCTTCTCTGCCACGGTTTCCGACTCAATAACTTCCAAACATTCAGAAACGACAGTCTGCTCTTCGGGATCAAGTGTGCCAGAAGCGGATTTTACATTGGCGATAAGCTTTTTTAGCTCATCTGCGTCAATCCCAACATTGTTCGTTGCCGTGACGGTTGCGTTATCAGACGCGATTATCGCTTGTCCATTATGTACGGTAACATTGTATATTACTTTGTCATCGAGTCCCATATCAATTCCGACTTTAGTAAGATAGCGTTCGACGTGGCGTATTAAAACCATAACGAAACGCTCATTAAAACCCTTGATTTTGTCCTGATATTTGCTGGATGAAGAATACCCCATTGCAATTCCATGATAAACTTCATTTTTTGTTTCCGATAAGTAATGCAAAACGGCATACACATTACGAACTTCTTCCTCTTCGGTATCACCTGTGGAGAAGATGCTTCGTCCGTATGATGTCTGGACTTCTTTGACTTCCTCTTCTAAATTAAAGTCGCAGCTTCCGCATCCTTCAATGTAATCATGGACGATCGGGGTATCATCGACGAACTTTAGGAACTTGCAGAGAACATCCGTGTAATCACCATAATCGGCTTGCAATAGCCTGTTGGAATAGCTGTTGAAGTCATATTGGATTTTACGCAATTCATTTCTATTCAATCTCATAATTTTTCACCCCACAGAACGGACAATAGGCACCCGTCATTTTAAGCAATGGTTTAATCTTTGCGGTACGAGCGCAACATGGAAAGGAACATATCTCCAAGGCTTCGATACCAGAACGGATAGGATCTTCACTTTCATGGCGAGGTTTCTTTCCAGCTTTGAACTTTATCATACTGTTCCGGCTGTGACGCTCCAAATCCTTGAACATATCGTAGATCATGTCGTTAACTTTATTCGATACCATGTTCAGTGCAAGTTCAATAACATCATCGGTAATGTAGTTTTCACTGACCAAACCACAGCTTGGGCAAAATATTTGCAGTACGCCATCGTCTTCTATGTCAGAGGGTGTTGCCTTAAAGAATGTTCCGCAGTGTTCACACTTCAAAAGCACATAACCCTCATCATCCGTTGGAATTGAGATTTCCATGTGAAACTCGTCACTCACAAAGCCTCAAACTCCTTTACTTAATCTTTGCCAGCACGTCCTCAAAGAGGGCGTAGTTGTGCTTCACACCGTCATCGAGGTCGATTTCGATGTTTTGGTCAGCGAGGTGGTGGATCTTCTCTTCGTACTTCTGAATTTCCAAAGACTGCTCCTGAATCTTCATCTGCTGTTTGGAGAGCTTGACCGCCTCAGAGCCGGAAACATGGGTGAGGGCGTCGCCGATCTGTGTCAGCTGCGTCCGGTAACGCTCCTGCTGCTCATGGACATAATCCGTCCGCATCCGGGCAAGGAGATCGCGCTGATAACGGTGCATATAGATGAGCGCCTTGAAGCCGTTCTTTTTGCCGCTGTCGAAGAGCCAGTAGATCGGGCGGTTCTGGTAGACCTTCAGGTGATCGGCGTAGAAGTCGTTCAGGAAGTAACTGCGGATAACCTCACGGGGCGAACCTTTGCTGCCCAGCGCATCGGCAATGAATTTGAGGTTTTCTTCCAGAGACTCGCTGCCGTAGACGGTTTCTACCCACTTCACAAAGCGCCCGGTGATGTCATCGTCAAAGTATTCGTCATCGCAGATGGGAATGATGTTGTCCCGGTCAGGCGTAAACGTGCTGTATTTAGAATCGTCCCACTCGCCGCCTGCATAGGCAAGTCCGTCTACATCAAGTGAGTACCGCCCAAACATACAGCCAACGGCGTAGCTGATGAGTGACTTGATATCACGGCTCAAGTCAGCTTTACGCACGGTCACATCCTTGTCCTCAACCTCTGGCGTGAGTTCATCTTGCAATCCGTAGATTTCAATAAAGATGCGGTTGAGTTCTTCTTCATTAGCTTTAAGCTGATTGAAACGACCTTCACATAATAATTCCCACGCTTTATATGCCGAACTGAGACGTTTGGTAGGCTTGTTATCGCCCCATGCGAAAGCACCAGCCATTGATAGTTGCACCAATGGGTGCACTTTAAAGTCCCACGAGGTTTCAAAGGAGTCCCAGTCGGCGCGGGAGAGGGTGATGTTGTCAGTGACAAGTGGATCAACTTGTTCTTTATGGTCAACAACAAGCGGAGTGTTACAAATATCCCGTATTTGAAAGTTCAGCGTAGGATTAAACGTCAGAACAATGCTCAAAAATGCTTTGCTGTTAAGTAAACCAAAAACGAAATTATAAACCTCGTCATTAACAATAATGGTTGAGCCGCCTTTATCAAAGGTTGCCCCGTCAGGCATTACACGGAAACTTGGAATGTTAGACGTAATCAATCCCCAAGTAATACCCTTGCGATACCAATAATCCTTATTTATTATTTGTGAGGCGTGTTTACCGTCTCCGTACTGGTATATTTTTCTTACTTCTGGAGTCCAGTTTACAACATCGTCAAGATTTCCATACCATTTCCGATAGCCACCACCTTTTGCATAGAAAATCCACGAATCCTTACTACCGATTGAGCGTGAAGGCAGTTCCCAGTGCTTCCGTACAAACCTCGCATTGTTGCCGGTTACGTTTTGGCTCGGGGTAGTTGAAACGGCATAGATTTGACCGTTGTCAAACGCCCTCAGCATCGCCTCACTCACCCAATACGCCACAGGGCTACCGGGTATTTTCTCGAAGTTCTCTTTCTTCGCAGTGTGACGGTCGCTTCCTGACAGGAATGCTTCTTCTTTTGCCTGTTGGCTGTTGTAGTCCACCAAGCGCACATAAGTCGCCTCGAAGTTGGAGGTGTTACGTTTCGACAACACAAATGAAGTCGTCTGGACGACTTCGCCTCCTATTTCCTCAAATGCCCTTGCACCAAGGTGTGCCATGTTTATGATGTCACGGTGCATTAGCTTTCCGCGCAGTTTCTCGTAGCTTGACAGGAACATCCAAGCGTGTTGTGTAATCATTGCCTGATAGCCTGTGGGTTTTAGCAATTCACCGCACTTCTCAATGAACACGGCGAAAAGGTCGCTCTTGCTGTCGGGGTAGTTCTTCTTTACAAAGTCCGACATCTTCGCGCCCATACCCGAACCACCCATATACGGAGGATTGGTGACGACCACATCATATTTCTGCACCAAAAGACGCTTGAAGTTCCAAGCATTCAGCGTGGTTTCATACTTCTCAGTGAACAGTGTGATTTCTTTCGGCTCTTCTGGCTTAGGCGGCAGGGTGTCCACCTTCACGAGCGAGCCGTATTCCTCGCCTTCGGGAAATCCGGCGGGGTGGTAGACCTGTGGCTTTACGCCCTCGGTGAAAATACGGCGGTTGTATTGCCGCGCTTTCATCATCAGCGAGAAATAGGCAAGCTGATACGCCCTGCGGTCGATGTCCAGACCATAGATGTTTTTCTCAAGTATTAATTTTGCGGCATCGCGGGGATTGTAGCCCTCGCTCTCGTATATCTGCATCAGCACGTCAAAGGCGTAAACCAATATGTGGCCGCTGCCCATACAGGGGTCGATTAGGCGGATGTCCTCCGGCGATTTCACAGGCGACTGCGAACGCAGTACACGCAGACGCTCCGCTACTTCCTGCGTTTGCTCGGCTTCGTCGAGATAGTACTTCCAGTTCGCTTTCAGTGCATCGTTCGGGTGCGATTCAAGCCACAGCCGACCGAGGGAGTTCTCCACCATATACCGCACAATCCAGTCCGGTGTGAAAAGCTGAGTTGCGGCAGGGATTTTTTCCTTGGTGATCTTCACGTTCTTTTTGAGGCCGTCAAAAACGGCCTGCTTCGGTTCGGTGTTGTAATACTGGTACATCCAACCGATTATCTGCACGGCGTCGCGGAAATCCTCTTCGGGAATGTCGGACACAAGCCGCCCAATAACACCCTCCGGCTTTAAGATATTGTTCGGAAGTAGCATTTCAGAGTAGCCACCCAACTTCTCGAACATCTCCGGCAAAGCACTATTCAACGCATTGCACTGCGTCAGCAGCAGATAACGGTAGAGATCGTCCGTGCTGTTGCTCTCGATGTATTCCGCAACCCTGCCCTTGTCCAGACCGGGAAGGTCAAGATGCAGCGCGTCCTTCAGGATCTCCGGAGAGAAGCTTCCGCTGGCGTCGGAGAACACCCGGATGTGAGAGGGCAGATAGTTGTTGACCTCCATGAAGCGAAGCGCAATAAAGCGGTTGAACCATGTATAGGCGACTTCCTCCATCTCCTGTGCATAGCCCTTTTGCTGAATCTGCCGTATAAGCTCCTGCCGCTGCAATTTCTCCGCGGAGGACAGCACCCGACCGCTGACCGCGACGGCGTTAATATCGCCGAAGCCTGTTTCGTCTATGCCATACTGATAAGCCCGCTGCTTGACCTGCTCGATCAGGTCCCGCCGAGCCTGTATTGCGAATTTTTGGATTGCGCTCTTATTCATAACGGTTTTCTCCTGCCTTCAAGCGTTTAGTATTTCGTTATTCCTTATCACTCAGCTCATCAAACATCTTTTTTACAGAGGGAGCATTTTTCGTGAGTTTCTTAATGCTCAGCTCGTCCGCTTTATTGTTTGCAAGACGCAGATTGTTCTCCGAAGAAAGCAGCGCATCTTTTATCTTCTGCAAGTGAGAGATCGATTTGTCTATCTCTTCAATAGCTTCCGTGAACCTTCTGCTTGCAAGCTCATAGTTCTTTGAAAACGCTGATTTGAAGAGGTTCATGTTCTCCTCAAAATTGCGAATATCCACTTGCTGATTACGGACTGTTTGAAGCTCATGCTGATATTGAAGCGAATTCAGCGCAGCATTCCGCAAAAGTGTTATCATCGGAATAAAAAACTGAGGCCGGATAACGTACATCTTCGGGTATTTATAGGAGACATCTACAATGCCGTTATTATAGAGATCATTGTCAGCCTCAAGCAGTGACACAAGGATTGCATACTCGCAGCCCTTTTCACTGCGGTCTTTGTCTAACTCCTTGAAGAAGTCTTCATTCTTGTGCTTAGTAGCCGTGGCGTCGGCCTCATTTTTCATCTCAAACATAATCGAGATAAACTCTGTGCCGCCCTCATCACTTTCACGGTAGATGAAGTCACCCTTGCTGCCGGTCTTTGCATCGTTGTCTTTCTCAAAATAAGCATTGGGAAACGCAGTCATTCGGATAGAGTTAAACTGCGTGAGACAATGCTGCTCCAAACTCTCGCCAATCATTTTTGTAGACTGTCGAGCTTTGAAGTCCTTGTAATACTCGATCTGCTCATCCTTGAGCTTGAGCTTTTCTTCATACTTTTCTTGTAAGGATTTTTCGCTCAAGCGGCTTTCTGTTTCCTTACTTTTTAGGTCGCCCTTAAGATCAGCAATCTCTGTGGTTTTCTGCGTCAGCTCTTCATTTTTCTTCTCAACAGCCTCAGCAACAGCCAGCTTTTTTGTGGTTTCGCTGGCTTCGAGCTTGGCTTGCAGTTCAATGATCTTTTGCTCTTTCGCTGAAAGCTCGGCGTCCTTTTGGGTGATACTTAATGTGTGTTCTTGTTCTTCCTGCAAACGGATCAGCTCAAGTTCCTGCTTTCGCTTATCATCCATTTCGGTTTTACGGCGTTCCAGCTCTTTCGTAAACTCACTATCTCGTATTTGCTGCGCAATCTGGTCATAACCGGTTTCATCGACCTGGAATACCGAACCGCACTTAGGGCATCTAATTTCCGGCATACCGATACTTCCTTCCTCGCCTTTTTAGTTAATCTGAATTCCGTCGTTATCCTCAAGGGTTTCCATCAGCTTTGAACGTATGGCATTCACATAGCTGTCGATGTCTTCCTTTGTTTGCAGCCTTCTCACCGGGCAGATGTCGTACCGGCGCACAGTGGCGATCTTGACCTTTTTCGGCGGCTCACCCGGTTTTTCGGGCGTTTTTGGCTCTGCCGGATGCAGCATAATCTCAAGCTGCTTGCAGACGGTATCCTTGTAGTTGAGAAGCTGGGTGATCATGGCGTCCAGCACGATGAGAGAAGTCGCTTCACTTGCTTCCTTCTTCTTGCCTGTGAAATAGTCGTCGGCTTTTTTGATCTGTTCGGGCGCATTGTAAGCGGCTCCGGCAAGCGTATGAATGTCGCCCATGCACTGAATGATCATATTAAGAACTTCTTCCTTTTTGAAGGCAAGCAGCTCTTCTTTCGATTTTCTGACCTTCTGCATCAGCTCGGAGAGGTCTTTGATTTTTCCGTAGGGCTTCGGCATGGACAGGATAGAGTTGATTTCCTTGATGGCGTCCGTTGCCTCGGCGTCTGTTGCAAAGTAGTCCTTCTCATGTGTGAGGTCGGACTGCATCTTCCTTGCGCTGTCAAAGATGGTCCTCTGAGACTGGAAAAAGGTTTCGACATTCTCCAAATCCTCAGCGGAATCCATAAGCTCGTCCTGCTTCTGCACCATACGGTTGAGAAGTGCGACGTTGTCCTTCTTCTGAGAAACGATGCCGTTCATCAGGTCGCGGGCAGCGGTGACCAGTTCCTTTTCGGGGTATCTGTCGCGGCTATACTCCGCCGTGAGCAAGTCCTGATAATGGGTAAGTTTCTTCTCAAAGGTATCCACGACAAAATGAATCAGTCCATCCTCATCCGTAGGAATGTCCATGACGCCCAGATATTCACGAAGGCATTCAATGCTCTTGCGCATCAGTTCTTCGGAAGGAGCAATACGTCTTGCGACAATGGCTTTGTCGATCTCGGTCTTCTTACGAAGAAAATCTACAAGGCGACGTTCATCCCTGCCGACAATTGCGCCGCCATACTTGATTTGTATTTTCTGCTGTGTAATCAGCCGGGCAATAAGCGCGGCAACGTCGATTTCTCGCCAGCCGTAAGGTATCGTGCCATATCTGCGCTGCACGTCGCCCATGGAAGTGTTGAGCATCTTCTGGTTTTGCAGCTCAAGCCACTGACTGATCTCATTGAGAGCGTCTTCGTTGTAAGCGCCCGACCCTGTATAAGTGAGCTGTTCTTCCGCAGAGCCATTCAGAATTTGCAGAATGTCGGCATCGCTCTCTACGAATTGATTGACCATGTTGAGCTTGGAATACACGCTCTCGACAAGGCTCGACATTGCAGTGTCCAGCTTGTCCTTGGCAGCGCCGGATTTGATTTCAAGGATCTCACCGTGGACATAAAACTTTGCGCCCTCGATGGCTTTTTCAATATATCCTCTGGCGCGGCTCTCAAGCTTCCGCGCCTCATCGTTTCGGTCACGGATAATGTGCTGGATACTCTCCGGCATTTGAGAGACGTTGCGCTGTTTTACATACTTGCGAATCTTCATCGCCTGCTCAAGCTCTTCAAAGTAAGGCGTCTCATTTGAGAGTACGACGATAGCCTCATTGTTTACCTGAGAGTCCATGATCAGGCGAGAATCACCGGCTCCAAAATAGTCGCTGGCAACGGTAATCAGACGCAACCTCATTCCACCGGAAGCGGAACCGGACAGCGTTTCATCTATATACTGGTCGTAGGCAAAATCGTACTTGCCGTACTTATATTTCTTGGACGGATAGATTTCTCCGAAGACGGTTTGCGCGATGCTCTGCACGATCTGTGCGCTGTCAACGGCTGTGTTCTTTATGTCGATTGCAATGTCCTGCTCTTCGTCGGTCAGGAAGGCATAGGTGTCACCGTTGCGGGAAATGTAGTTCTGCGCAAGAAGACGTTCCAACGACGCTGTGATTGACGCCCGGAGCGCAATTTTGTCCGTGCGAATATCGTCAATCATCAGGATGGAGATGTTGTCAATATTTGCCTTGACATCTTCAATGTAGCGGACAAGATAGAGAAGCTTGAGGACGCTCACATCCTGCTGTTCAATTCCATTTCCGTTGTCCGCCGCAGTTTGGCAGCGATCAATGACGCGACGGATTGCACTCTCAAGGAAGGTGTGAACGGTATCATAGAACT
>Ga0070399_1003480_pt1 | contig 13908 bp, 10 predicted proteins | sample BioMet4_FD_61217 | JGI IMG/M metagenome (GOLD analysis project Ga0070399, IMG submission 61217) | Microbial communities from bioreactor (seeded with sewage sludge) at LBNL, California, USA - Biofuel metagenome 4 (version 1) | ecosystem: Engineered > Bioreactor > Anaerobic > Unclassified ... | reverse complement strand
CCACCATGAGGCTGATCATCTTTTCCCGCGAGAGGTTCCCGATCTCCGTCGTGCAGATGTGGCGCCCGTCGCGGAGGATCGTAACGTCGTCCGCGAGGCTGAAGATCTCGTCGAGCCGGTGGGAGATGTAGATGATCGTGTAGCCCTTTTCCCGGAGCTGGCGGATGATGCGGAAGAGCACCGTCAGTTCGTTGTCCGTCAGCACGGCGGAGGGTTCGTCCATGATGAGGATGCGGCAGCCGGTGTTGATCGCCTTGATGATTTCGACGATCTGCTGCTTGGCGATGGTCAGCTCGGACACCGGCGCGTTCACGTTGATGTCGAGGCCCAGCTCGCGCGTCAGCTCCCGCGCCCGGCGGCGCATGGCGCGCCAGTCCACGAAGCCGAGCTTTGTGTAGAGAAGCTGGCCGATGAAGATGTTCTCGGCCGCCGAGAGCGGCCCGGCAAGCTTGATTTCCTGGTGCACCACGCTGATGCCGGCCGCGCGCGCGTCCCGCGGCACGCGGAACCGCGCCTCGCTTCCGTTCACGAAGATCTTTCCGCCGTCCGGCGTGTAGATGCCGGCCAGCACCTTGATGAGGGTGGATTTTCCGGCGCCGTTTTCGCCGATCAGCGCGTGGATCGTACCCCGCCGGATGTCGAAGGAGACGTCGCTGAGCGCCTTAACGCCGGGAAAGACCTTCGTGATATGCTGGATACTCAGGGCAGTATTTTCTTCCATAGCCACCGTTCTTCCTTTCACGCGGCCGCTTTCTTCTTGGAGACCATGGCGCTCCGCTTGGTCCGGAACACGTCGATGCCGATGGCCAGAATGAGCGCCACGCCCTTCAGGACGTCCTGAATGAACGAGTTGACGTTCAGCATGGTCATTCCGTTGAAGAACATGATGAGGAACAGCACGCCGAAGAAGGCGCCGATCACCTTGCCCTTGCCGCCGTTCATGCTGATGCCGCCGAGCACGCAGCCGATCATGGCGTCGAACTCATAGAGGTTGCCGTTGGTCGCGTTGGCCGAGTCCAGCCGGGAGAGCAGCACCATGCTGCCGAGCCCGGTGAAGAAGCCGCCCAGCACGAACGCGCTGAAATAGACCGCCTTTGTGTTGATGCCGGCGAAGAACGCCGCCTCCGCGTTGCCGCCGACCGTATAGATGCTCCGGCCGAACTTTGTCCGCGCGTAGACGAACTGCATCACGACGAAGATCAGCGCCATGATGAGGATGCAGGAGGGAATCAGGTCGAACAGATATTTCCGCGCGAGCAGACCGACCGCGTCGGGCAGGCCGGAGATCGGCTTGGCGCTGGTGACCATTCTCGCGCAGCCGCGGCAGACGTTCTGCATGCCCAGCGTGGCGATGAACGACGGGATGCCGAGATACGCGTAGAGCGTTCCGCTGACCGCGCCGACGACGCAGCCGGTCAGCACGCCGCCGAGCATGGCGAGCCAGGGGTTGATCGACAGATTTTTCATCCCGTAGGCCGCGATGTAGCAGCACAGGCAGACGCTCTGGCCGAGCGAGAGGTCCATGTTGCCCGTCAGGACGATCGACGCCTGGCCCATGGCCACGATGGCGATGGTGGAGGTCTGCAGGAAGATGTTCGTCAGGTTCATTCTGGTGAAAAAGCTCGGGGAAGTGACGCCGAACACGAGGCCGAGCGCCAGAATGGCGATCACGATGGCGTAGTCCTTGCTGAACGCGAGGAACAGTTCCTTGATTTTATCCCCGCGGCTTGTTGCGAGCGTTTCCATATCGGTCCCTCACTGATTCAAGATTGGCTTCGCGTCCTCATCCGGTTCGCACCAGTCGACGATCGTGGACGCAAGCGCGCTGATGCAGTGCAGATACTGCGCGATGCTGACTTTTTCGTTGACGTTGTGCGCGTCGGCCATGCTGCCCGGCCCGTAGATCAGCGCCGGGATGCCGCCGGTGGCCAGATGGCGCGCGTCCGCGCCGCACGGGAAGGCGGAGATCACGCCCTCGCCGTCGTTGGCGGCGAGAATGTCGATCAGGGGGAAGCCGCGGCTCACGGAATGCGGCTCCACGTGCTGGTCGACGTGGACGACGGGCGGATGCTCGCTGAGCCACTCGTCCGCGGCCGCCACGCGCATGATCTCGTCGGTGAATTCCTTTTCAATGTCGAAGCCGTTCGTCTTGCGGACCGTTCCGTCGAGCCGGTATTCCTCGGGCAGAAACTCCACGTCGAACTCCATGTCGCAGGAGGAGGGGATCGAGGTGCCCGCGACGCCCGCCGAGATCTTGCCCAGCGTGATCGTCGGCCGCGGCAGCAGCGGATGCGTCTTGGTGGCGAGCCAGCGGCGCTCCAGGTCGTTCAGGGCCGCGCAGATCTTGAACGCCTTTTCGGCCGCGCTGGCCTTTTCCCATTTGAAATTCGGATGGCCCGACTGCCCGTCCACGTGAACGTGCACGACCAGCACGCCCCGCGAGGCGATGCAGACCTTCAGGTCCGTCGGCTCGGAGATGATCGCGCCGTCGGCGGAGATGCCCTGCGCGACGCAGTCGAGCGTGCCGTTGCCGCCGCCCTCCTCGTCCACCACGCTCGCGAAGAGCAGGTCGCCCTTCAGCCGGCAGTGGGCCGAGACCGCGCGGATGGCGCAGACCATCGCGGCCAGGCCGGCCTTCATGTCGCACGCGCCCAGCGCGTAGATGCTGCCGTCCTTCACCTCCGCCGACCAGGGATCGAAGGTCCATTCCTTCCGGTCGCCGGGCGCCATGGTGTCCACATGCCCGTTGAGCAGCAGGGACCGGCCGCCGCCGCTTCCCCGGAGCGTGCCGATCAGATTCGGCCTGCCCTTATAATTGTGGCCCTCGGTGTATTCGGCGAAGCCCTTCATGCGCTCGGGCACCGGCTCGGTCAGCCGGAGCTCCATGCCCGTGTCCGAGAGGGCGTCCCGCAGGAAAAGCTGCGCGCGCTCCTCCTGCCCGTCCAGGCCGTGCTCGATGTCGCTGCTGTCGATCTGAAGCAGCAGCCGCAGGAACCGGACGGAGTCCTCCTCGTGCTGTGCAAGATAGCGCAGGATCGTTTCCTTATTGCTCATTCCACGCCTCCATCTTTCTGCCGGATTCCCCTCGTGCATACGCGCCCCGCCCGGCCGCGGGGCTTTTACAATTGGCATCATAACACAGCCCTCTGTATATTTCAATATATATTTTAATTATTTTTTTAATTATTATAAAAACTATTGAAATTTACAAAATCCGTGATATGATAGGAAGCAAGCAGGTTGCCCCGAAGCGCAGCTTTTCCCGGCAGCCGTCAAGAAGCAGTCAAAGGAGGAGTATTATGGAATCGGCGAAAGGACGGAGGGTCTGGATCTTCCCCGACGGCGACCGTCCCCGAGAAGGCGATTTCCCCATGAAGGGGCACGAATCGATCCTGATTTTGAATCTCAACAGGGAGCCGGCGCACGTTCGCATGTCCCTCTATTTCACGGATCAGCCGCCCGTGCGCGACATTCCGCTGACCGTGGAGGGCGAGCGGGTCCGCTGCTTCCGCACCAACAACGCCGGAGACATGGGCGGGCACCTCGTGGATTACGCGCGGCAGTACGCCATCGTCCTTGAGAGCGACTGCGACATCGTCGCGCAGTACGGCAAGCTGGAGGCCAGCGACCAGCCCATCGCCTATTACACCGTGATGGGATATCACAACTGAGCGGCTCCGCCGCATAAGACAGGAGGATACATATGAAACTGAACACTGCCGATATGGAAAAGGTATTTGAGATCATCCGCCGCTACGAGCCGAAGCTCGATCTCGGCGTGAAGATCTCCGCCGACGAATACGCCGAGCGCTATCGCCGGGTCTGGCGGGAGCTGGAGGCGCGGAAGATCGACCTGGGCTTCTTCTTCTGGTACCGCGAGATGCCCGGCGACGGCCTGTACCTCACCGGCTACAACCCCAACATCGAGCGGGCCAGCGGCGTCATCGCCCCGGGCAAGCCGCCCATGCTGCTCTGCGGGCCGGAGTCCGGCCTGCTCTCCTCCGAGGCGGGGCTCGGGCTGCAGGCCAATTTCGTCAACGAATTCAGCATTCCGGACGAGTATTACGAGGGCATCGAGCGCGTGAACCTCACCGAGGTCGTCCGGGACTACGTCGGCCGGGAGATCCGCACGATCGGCTGCATGACCTCCTACGATCTCGTCCCCGACAAGTTCATGAAGGTGCTTGAGAACGACATCGCCGCCGGCGCGCGGGTCGTGGACGCGACCGACATCCTTGCCGAGCTGCGCTACAACAAGTCCGAGACGGAGTTCCTGTGCATGAAGCAGTCGAGCACCATCGCCTGCGCGTCGGTGCGCGCGATGCTGGCCGTCGCGAAGCCCGGCATGCGCGAGACCGAGCTGGCCGCCGTCGGCGATTTCGTCATCAAGGCGCTCGGCGGCGTCGGCTACGGCGTGGAATCGATGATCATGTCCGCGGGCCGCAACCGCTACGTCATCGGCCCGGCCACCAATCGGGTCATCCGCGAGGGCGAGCTGGTGCAGGTGGGCGTGAGTCCCAGCTACGAGGGCTACAAGGGCGTCTGCCGCCGCGCCTTCGTCATGGGCGAGCGGAGCCCGCTGCAGCGGGAATACTTCGAGATCATGAACGAGGGCTACGACGTCGCCGTCAGGGAACTGCGCAGCGTGGTGGAGAACGACCTGCCCATCAACCGCATCGACCTCGCGCCCAGAAACTTCTTCCATACGAAAACGCTGGAGGGCGTCGACGTGAAGACGCTCCACATGTACAGCACCTGCCACGGCACCGGCCTGACCGAGTGCCTCGAGAAGCTGGTGGTGCACCCCGCGGTGCCGGATCACTACAGCGAGAACGTGGGCATCATGCTCGATCTCGGCGTCTACGGGCACCCGAACGACGCCGTCTGCGGCGGCTGCGTCGAGAGCGCCTTCTTCAAGAGGGGAAAAGAACTGATCTGCTTCACCGACGTCCCCGCCGACGTGCAGAATCTGGTGGGAAATATCGATTAAACCTTGAATATTCCAGCTGAATAAACTATATTTAGGTGAGATTCAGCTCCAGCTGTTACCTCATAAAAGGAGGCGCTGCGTATTTGAACGCCATTCAGGACGTCACGGACATCAAAAGCGGAAACACCAAGGCGATCGTCAATGTGCTTCGCTTTTCGGATCAGCTGACAAAGAAAGACGTCTCGGAGCAGACGCATCTCAGTTTCGCTACGGTTTCCAATCTCTGCAACGAGATGAAGGAACGGAATATCCTCACCGACGTCAAGCGCAGCGGCAAAAGCGTCGGGCGCAATCCGAACGTGCTCTCCCTCAACTGCGACCGGTACTGCATGATCGCGCTGGACATGCAGCTGGAAAACGACCTGGGGATCGCCATTCTGAACCTGCGCAACGACGTGCTTCTGGAGCGGTCCTACGACATCTCCCGCCTGAAATCCGCCGAGGAGATCGTCCGCTTCGCCAAGCGGACCTGCGACGCGTGCGTCGCGGAGCTCGGGCTGGAGAACGCCGATTTTATCGGGATCGGCGCCGCCGTGCCCGCGGTCTACGACTCCAAGACAGGCCTTCTGACGCTCAGCGCGGTCGATCTCTACGAGCGGGCGCCGCTCAAGGAGCTGCTCTACGACGCGTTCGGCCTGCCGCCCTACGTGGACAACATCGCCAATATCCGCGCAATCTCCATCCACACGCGCTTCCCCGAGCTCAACAACCTCGTCTGCATGGACGTGTCGCAGGGCGTCGGCGTCGGCGCGATCTCCGAGGGCAACCTGATCCGCGGCAAAAACGGCTACGCCACCGAGGTCGCGCACGTCCCCATCGGCGATCCCGCGCTGATCTGTCCCTCCTGCGGCGGCCGGGGATGCGTGGAGCTGGAGCTTTCGCTGGGCGGCATGGTGCGCTATTACCCGGAGATCGACCGGAGCCTGCCGCTGTTCGGGCGGTGGGAGGAGTTCGTGCGGCTGATGCGGCTCCGCGACGAGAAGAGCCGCCGGATCGCCGCCCGCATCGGCACGGTCTCGGGCAGTCTCGCCTCAATCCTCATCAATCTGTTCGACCCGGACACGTTTTTCGTCACGGGCTATATCTCCGATATTTTCGACCTGATCGAGCCGAGCTTCAGCGAGCAGATCCGCCAGCGCAGCCGGATGTCGGTGGACGCGGGCCTGAAGATCCGCAGCGAGCGGAGCGATCCCAGCAGCAGCGTCTACGTCGGCCTGAGCGACACGGTCTACAATCTCTGGGACCCGCTGAAGTGACGCGGCGCGAAAAAGACAAAGGCCCCCCGGAATTTTATTCCGGGGGGCCTTTTTGCGGTCCGCGGGAAGCGTCCGCGCCGGAGGGGGGGACAAAAACGGGGGGACGCCGCTGCCGAGCGGCGTCCCCCCGCGGGAGAGGGTCTGCTTATTTTCCGCCGTAGCGGGTATACGCCTCGGCGGCGGTATCCGGCGTGATGATCTCGGTGCCGAGCGTGATGGTCTTTTCCAGCGTCTTGCCGCCCTCGAGCAGGTCGTAGGCGCTCTGGATGGCCTCCGCGCCGCCGGTCGGGTAGACCAGCGTCAGGCTCAGCCGGCCGTCCATGACGGACTTGATGCCGCCGTCGGGCGTGGGCAGGCCGTCGAAGCCGATGAACTTGATGTCCTTCTCGCGGCCCAGGTTCTTCGCGGCCGTGTACGCGCCCTCGGCCATCGGGTCGTTCAGCGCGATGATGCACTGCACGTCGGAGTTGGCCTGGAGCATGGACTCGGTCTCGGTGATCGCCTTCTCGCGGAGCCAGTCGGCGTTGCACTTCTGGAGAATCTTGATCTTCGCGTTGTCCGCGATGCCCTCGGCGATGCCCTTGTCGCGGTCGATGCCGCCGGACGTGCCCTCAAGGCCCTTGACCTCGAGCAGATTCGCGCCGTCCGGGAAGAGCGTGTGCGCCACGTACTTGCCGGCCTCGCGGCCCATGTACACGTTGTCCGCGCCGATGAACTGGGTGTAGGTGTCGCCGTCGATCTTACGGTCGAGCAGGATGACGGGGATGCCCGCCTCATAGGCCTTCTTGATGACGTTGGTCAGCGGGGTCGCCTCGTTCGGAGAGGCGATGAGCAGGTCGACGCCCATCTGGATGAAGTTCTCGATGTCCGCGATCTGCTTGGAGTTGTCCTGCGCGGCGTCGGAGTAGATCACCTTGAACTCGGGATGCTTCGCCGCGGCGGCGGCGATCTGGTCGTTCATCGCGACACGCCACGGCTCGCCCAGGTTGCACTGGGACATGCCGATGACGTACTGGTCCTTCTTCGCGGCGGCGGCCGTGGTGTCGCCGGCGGCGGCGGTTGTCGCGGCGGCGGCCGCGGTGGTCTCGGCGGCGGCCGTGGTGGTCTCCGCGGTGGCGGTCTTGCTGCCGCACGCGGCCAGAACCGCGGTGAGCGCAAGCAGCAGGGCGAGGATCAGGCAAAGTTTTTTCATTTTTTCTCCTCCATCAGTCGTTATTGTTGTTATTCCAAACCGGCGCAGCCGGCTCAGTCACGGGATCTCTCCGCCTGCATAAAGACGGCGAGGATCAGGATGAGGCCCTTGACGATCATCTGAATGTTGGAATTGATGCCGTTCAGGCCCATGATGTTGTCGAGCAGGCCCAGGATGATGGCGCCCACGACGGTGCCGAAGATCGTGCCCTTGCCGCCGGCGAGGCTGCTGCCGCCGATGCACACGGCGGCGACGGCGTTGAGCTCGTAGCCGATGCCGTCGTTCGGGCCGCCCTGCGTGACCTGCGCGGCGTGGATCATGCCCGAGAGGGCCGAGAGAACGCCCGAGAGCACGAACACCCACACGGTCACCGCGCCGACCTTGATGCCGGCGAGGAAGGACGCGCGCTTGTTGCCGCCGGTGGCGTAGATCTGGCGGCCGAAGGCGGTGCGCTTGAGTACGACGCTGAAGATCACGGCGATCAGGATGAACAGGATGGCCGGCACCGGCACGACGCCGCCGAGGCGCTCCTGCAGGAACTCGAACTCGATCGGCGCGAGGCCGGGGCCGTAGCTCAGCGGGACGCCCGCGCCGTTCGACCAGATGCGCGCGAGGCCGCGCGCCATGTTCATCGAGGCCAGCGTGACGAGGAAGGGCTGCATCTTCATCTTGGTGATGACGATGCCGTTGAAGAGGCCGTAGGCCGCGCCGATCGCGAGGCCCGCGAGCACCGTGGGGATAAAGCCCCAGTGATTGTGCATCATCAGCGCCGCGGTGCCCGTGCCGACCAGGCCCAGGATGGAGCCGACCGAGAGGTCGATGCCGCCGAGCAGGATGACCATGGTCATGCCGGCGGCGATGATGCCGTTCTCGGATACGGCGCGCAGGACGTTCATGATGTTGCTGATGTCCAAAAAGAGGTTTTTCCCGTTCTTGATGCACACGAACGAGGCCACGATCAGCAGTACGATCAGGCCGAGGATGCTCTCGAACCGTTTCAGGACCGATTTGACGCCGACGGGCCGGAGCTGGCCCTTAGTTTCCTGTGGCATGTGTTGCGCCCTCCGTTCTGGTGGCGGCGCGCAGGAGCAGCTCCTGCGTGACCTCGCCGCGTTTGAATTCGCCGGTTTTGCGTCCCTCGCAGAGCGCCACGATCCGGTCGGACAGGCCGATCAGCTCTGGCATCTCCGAGGAGACGACCAGAATCGCCATCCCCTGGTGGGCCAGCTCGTCGATGAGCTGGTAGATCTCGGCCTTCGCGCCCACGTCGATGCCGCGGGTCGGCTCGTCGAGGATCAGGAGCTTCGGCGCGGTCAGGAGCCACCGGCCCAGAACGACCTTCTGCTGGTTGCCGCCCGAGAGGGCGCCGGCGAGCGTCTGGCAGCTCGGCGCCTTGATCGCGAGCCGCTCGCGCTCCTCCTCCCAGCGGACCTTCTCGCGCCGGGTCTGCATGAAGCCGGCGCGGCTGAACAGCCGGAGCAGCGGGAGCGACATGTTCTCGCCGATGGAGCGCTGGAGCACGAGGCCCTGCGCCTTGCGGTCCTCGGTGGCGAACGAGACGCCGTGCCGGATCGCGTCGCGCGGGCTGCGCAGGCGGGCGGGCTTCCCGCACAGGAACACGTCGCCGGTGACGGCCTTGGGATGGATGCCGAACAGGCACTCGCACAGCTCGCTGCGGCCCGCGCCCATCAGCCCCGCCAGGCCCACGACCTCGCCGGCGCGGACGGTCAGCGACACGTCGTGCAGGCTCCGGCTCAGGCTCTCCGCGGGCGGGCGGTAGCTCAGGCGCTCGACGCGGAGGACCTCGTCGCCCGGCTCGGCCTCCGATTTGAAGTAGAGATTCCGGATGTCGCGGCCGACCATCATCGAGATGACGCGGTCCTCCGAGGTTCCGGCGGTGGGGATCGTTCCGACGACCTCGCCGTCGCGCATGACGGTCAGCCGGTCGGAGATGACGAACACCTCCTCCATGCGGTGGGTGATGTAAATGATGCCGACGCCCTGGCCGCGCAGCTTGCGGATGACGCGGAACAGGTGCTCCGTCTCGGCCTTGCTGATGGCGGAGGTCGGTTCGTCCATGATGAGGATGCGCGAGCGCAGGCTCAGCGCCTTGGCGATTTCGACCATCTGCTGCTCGCCCACGCGCAGGTCGCGCAGGAGCGTGGTCGGCTTGACGGGGATCTCCAGCTCCTCGAGGTAGCCCGCGGCCTCGCGGTTCATCGCGGCGTCGTCGAGGAACAGGCCCTTCCGCTTTTCGCGGCCCATGAAGATGTTCTGCGCGACGGTCATATAGGGGACGAGCTGCAGCTCCTGGTGGATCTTCGCGATACCCAGGCGCTTGGCGTTGATCGGGGTGCGGAGCTCCGCCGGCCGGCCGTCGAGCAGCACCTCGCCGTCGAAGTAGGCCAGGCCGCCGGAGAGAATGTTCATCAGCGTGGACTTGCCCGCTCCGTTTTCGCCCATCAGCGCGTGGACCTCGCCGGCCTTCAGGTCGAAGGAGACGTCGCTGAGCGCCTGCACGACGCCGAAGCTCTTGGATATGTGGCGCATCTGCAGCAGCGCTTGTGTGTCTGGCATGATTCCACCTCCATTTGCCCTGAGTATAGGCGCTCCGCGCGGCAAAGTATTTACGATTTTGAATCGGGCGGTTGTGATTTTCACTCTTTCCGTCCGTTCGGCTTGCCCCGCCGCGGCGAAGCGTGTACAATGAATTTCGGGGGGTGAGGGGGATGCTGCGTCGAAACACCACGCTGCGATGGCGCCTGATGGTCAGCGTTTCCGCGCTGATCCTGGTGTGCATCGCGGCCTCCGGGCTGGTCATCAGCCACCTCTATTCCCGCACCCTCTCCCAGCAGGACCAGACCTATACGCTCCAGCTGCTCGACCAGACGCAGCGCAACCTGGACACCTACGTCCGCTCCACGCAGGCCCAGATGCAGCTCCTCGCCGACGACCCGGCCATCCGGGCCTTCCTCGCCGTCGGCGGGGACACGGACGACGGCGAGCGGCTGACCGCCGAGTCCCGCGCCCGGGAGGTGCTCGAGGCCTACGCCGCGCGCATGACGCAGGTGTACGGCATCCTGCTGACCGGCGAGAACGGGCGCTACCTCTCCAACGAGTTCTACCGCGTGACCAAGGACCCGCTCAACCTGGAGAGCTGGTATCTCGCGGCCACCCGGCCCGAGAACCCCCGGTTCCTCCTCTCCCGGCCGATCCAGCGCAACCTGCGCAGCTGGAAGAACTATTCCGTCAACGACGCGGTCATGCTGACCATCCCCGTGCGGGAAAACGGCACCGGCGCGCTGCTCGGCGCGGTGTCGGTGGATCTCCGCCTCGGCGAGCTGGAGGAGTCCCTCGCCGCCCTGCGCACCGGGCGCAGCGGCAGCATCTTCGTCCTCGACCAGACCGGCGAGGTCGTCTACATGCCCAAGGACTCGCTGGTGTTCCGCGTGCGGCCGGACTGGTTCCGCGAGGAGCGGGCGCCCTTCACCGCCCGCGTCGGCGGGCAGGCGATGACGTTCCTCTTCTCCACCTCGGCCTACACCGGCTGGAAGGCGATCGGCATGTTCCCCAGCGGGGCCGGGCCGGAGCTGCTCGAGACGATGAAGCGCGTCATCGCGCTCGTGTTCGCGCTGACGCTGGCCTTCGGCCTGGTGATGGCGCTGATCCTGACCAACACGATCACGAAGCCGATCTCCTACCTGCGCCGCCTGATGCAGCAGGCCGAGCAGGGCGACCTGGCCGTGCACTACCGGCCCTGCAACTCGATGGACGTGGACAAGCTCGGCGCCAGCTTCAACGCGATGATCGACCAGATCCGCACGCTGATGGGCACGCTCGTGGAGGAGCAGAAGCGCAAGCGCAAGGCCGAGATGGACGCGCTCCAGGCGCAGATCAACCCGCACTTCCTCTACAACACGCTCGACACGATCCACTGGATGGCGAAGGACTACCACGCGACGGACATCGAGAAGATGGTCTCGGCGCTGACCAAGCTGTTCCGCCTGAGCCTCTCGGGCGGGAGCGAGTTCATCACGCTCGGCCAGGAGATCTCCCATGTCCAGAATTACCTCTACATTCAGAAGGTGCGCTACGAGGACAAGCTGAACTACCGCTTCGAGGTGGACGAGAGCCTGCTCGGCCTGACCGTGCTCAAGCTCATCATCCAGCCGCTGGCCGAGAACGCGCTTTATCACGGCATCAAGCCCAAGGACGGCGGCGGGAACATCCTCGTCCGCGTCCGGCGCGGGGACGGCGCGCTCTGCGTGGACGTGCTCGACGACGGCGTCGGCCTGACGCCCGAGCGATGCGCCCAGCTCAACGAGAGCCTCGAAAACCGCGAGCGGGGCAACGGCTTCGGCGTGTTCAACGTCAACGAACGGCTGGTCATGCACTTCGGGCCGGACTACGGCGTCCGGCTGCGGGAGAATCCCGGCGGCGGCGCCGTCAGCGAGCTGCGCCACCCGCTGCTGGAGAGGGCGCCGGAATGAGGGAGGCGGGGAAAATGCATCGGATCATGGTGGCCGACGACGAGCCCAGGACGCGCAACGGGCTCTGCCGCTTTCTGGAGGAGTCCGGCCTGCCCGTCGAGGTCTGCGCGCAGGCGGGCGACGGCGAGGAGGCCCTGCGGCTGCTGCTCGAGCAGCGGCCGGACCTCGTGCTGCTCGACATCTGCATGCCGCACATGGACGGGCTGGAATTTCTCTCCGAGGCCAAGCGCATGGGCGTGCGCGCGAAATTCATCGTCCTGACCGGCTTCGACGAGTTCTCCTTCGCCAAGCAGAGCGTGGCGCTGCACGCCTACGCCTATCTGCTCAAGCCGGTCGACGAGGACGAGCTGGCCGCCTGCCTGCGCCAGGCGGTCGCCGAGCTCGAGACGGAGCGCTCGCAGGACGAGCAGCGCAGTCTCGTCGCCACGCAGGTCGAGTCCAACCGCAATCTCCTGCGGAACGCGTTTTTCATGGCGTGGATGGACGGCCAGCTCACGCCCGCCGCCTGGCGCGAGAACGCGGCGTTCTGGGGGATCGAATGGCCGGAGCCGGCGCGGCTGACGCTCCTGAAGCCGGATTTCGACCGCAGCGGCGTCGTCCACAACCAGGACAAGGCGCCGATGCTGTTCGGCGCGTGCAACATCGCCGAGGAGATGCTGGAGGACTGCCGCGTCTGCTGCTCGGCCCGCCACGACAAGGGCTTCGCGATGCTCGTCACCGCGAGCGAGCCGCGCCGGGAGCGGCTCGAGGAGATCTCGGACGTCATCGAGCGCCACCTGCAGCTCCCCTGCCGGCTGGAGTGCGGGCAGCCCGCCGCCCCGGCGGACGTCCCCGGCGCGATCGCCTCGCTGCTCGCCCAGATCGAGGAGAGCTCGCAGTTCAGCCCGCTCGTGCAGCAGATCCGGCGCTACCTGGAGACGCACTATCAGGACCCGGAGCTGAGCCTGACCGACCTCTCCCGCGCGCTGGCCGTCAGCCGGCCGCACCTCACGCGCCTGATCCGCTCCGCGTTCTCCACCACCTACATCAGCTACCTGACCGACATCCGGATGCGCCGGGCGATCGACCTGATGGCCTCGCCGGAGAACAAGCTCTCGTGGATCGCCGTGGAGGTCGGCTATTCCGACCTGCACTATTTCAGCTACGCGTTCAAGAAATACACCGGCCTCTCGCCGTCGGTCTACCGGGAGAAAACCTATGGGACGTAAGGGAATCGCCGCCGTCCTGACGGCGCTGGCGCTTCTGCTCGCCGCCTGCGCCGGGACGCGCGCGCCGGAAAAGACCGGCTACGAGTACGTCGTCGGCGTCAGCCAGTCCAACCTGATCGAGCCGATGCAGATTGCCGTGCACGACCAGATGCAGACGCACGCCCGCGAGTATCCCGACCTCCGCCTCGTGTTCGCCGACGCGGTCGGCGACAGCGGACGCCAGGCCGACGACATCCGCCAGCTCGTCGGGCTGGACGTCGACCTCCTGATCGTGACGCCGGTGAACGCGGTCGATCTGGGCGAGGCGCTCGCCGAGGCGAGGAAGAAGGTGCCGGTCATCGTCCTCGGCTCCAAGATCGACGGCAGCGACTACGACATGTTCATCGGCCCGGACGACTACGAGGTCGGCTATCAGTCCGGCCAGCGCGTCGCGGAGCTGCTCGGGGCGGACGGGGGCACGGTGCTGGAGATCTCGGGCCAGCAGGGCTCGCTGCGCGCGCAGCAGATCTCGGCCGGCTTCGCCGGCGCGCTCGCGCAGCGGCCGGAGGTGCGGCTGCTCGGGACGCTCGACGGCGAGTGGCTCCGGGACACGGCCGAGAGGCGCATGAAGGATTCCCTCCTCCAGAGCGCCCCGGCGGACGTCGTGTTCGCGCACTCCGACGCCATGGCCTACGGCGCGTGGCGGGCCGCGCAGGATTTCCGGGTGGACAACATCCGCTTTTTCGGCGTCGGCGGCCAGGAGGACGAGGGCAAGGTCTGGGTGGACAACGGC
>Ga0070399_1003479_pt1 | contig 13909 bp, 13 predicted proteins | sample BioMet4_FD_61217 | JGI IMG/M metagenome (GOLD analysis project Ga0070399, IMG submission 61217) | Microbial communities from bioreactor (seeded with sewage sludge) at LBNL, California, USA - Biofuel metagenome 4 (version 1) | ecosystem: Engineered > Bioreactor > Anaerobic > Unclassified ... | reverse complement strand
TATCATTTATGTTGCAACAGATTAAAAGAAAAGGGAGAAAAGCCCTTGATAAAGTTTTCAACAATCGTTTTGCCCAACGTGCCGTCGTTACTTGCGGTACGATGGCCTTCTGTGTGTCAGAGGTCATGGCAAGCAGCAAAGGTGCCGGTGGATTCTCTAAGGCTACTTCGGAGATTTCATCTTACCAGACACCCGTGTCCAACCTGATGAAAGCCATTGCTGCGGTCATCGTGCTTGTCGGTGCATTCAACGTCTATTTCAAGATGCAAAACGGCGACCAGGATGTAAAGAAAACCATCATGCTCACCATCGGTGGCTGTGTGGCTTTTATCGCCATGTCCGAAGCGTTACCTTTATTTTTCAAGTAACAAACAAGAGGAAGATTTCATACTCTACAAAAGAACATGATGTCTTCCTTTTTAATAGAAAATCTTATGGACATTTATCGTGAAGGATTTCCCGTATTCAAAGGACTTCAAAAGCCATTGGAATTGATGGGTATCAGAGGCCGATTTCTGACGCTGGCCGCCGGGGTTATAGGTGTATCCTTTATCGGCTTCATCGTGTTTTCCATTCTGATTGGAAAATTGGCAGGATTTCTGGCAATGATTGCCATGACACTGATAGGACTCATCACCATTTACATCAAGCAACGGGGTGGTCTTCACTCCAAACGCCGATATCATGGCATTGTCATATACAGCAATCTGTTTACCCATTGAAAAAGGACAATGATGGCACTGAAACGAAAACAATTTGACGGACTCTTTGCCCAATTGCAGGATGTGCAAGACAGCAGGGGAAAACTCCTGAACACCGTACTTTTCTCCAAGACCGGAGAAGGCTCCGTTATCTTCGAGATGGAAAATCCCGTGCAGAAGTGGTGTACGGATGCCCAGCAGTATACGGCCTTTCAAGATGTTTTGGCAAACATTGTTCAAACACTCGGTGAAGGTTATGCTATTCAGAAGCAGGATGTGTTCAGTCGGCAGCGGTATCATCATGAGATGTCTGATCAAGCGGAGTTTCTATCGCGCAGCTATTTCAATTTCTTTGAAGGACGGGAATATACCGAGATACGTACCTTTTTAATCATTACCCAAGAAGCCATCCGAAGTTCTTTCATCAAATATGATCCCAAACGCTGGATGGATTTTCATGAAAAGGTTAGCAAGGTATCCGATATTCTTACTGAAAAAAGTATCCGGCACCGTAAGCTTTCCAAAGATGAAGTGAATGAATATCTCCACCGCTTTATGGCCATGTGCTTTAAGAACGGCCCATTCTCCATGCAGAATATCAAAGCGGCAGATGAATATCTGAAAATGGGAGACCGCATCATCAAATCTTTTCCCTTAGTGGACATTGATGAGATAGACCTTCCCAACTTCATTCGTCCCTACCTCCCAGTTTTCATTGGTGCCTCTCATATTGCCACCGACTTGTTGGCGTTCCTTTCGGAAATACCTTTCTCAGATTGTGTGATTTATAATCAGGTGGTTCAGATACCGGCACAACGCAAACTACTACGCAAACTGCAGGCTAAGGCCAAACGACACGGTTCCATGCCGGATCCATCCAATAAGATAGCAAAAGCGGATATCGAAACTGTCCTTGACATTCTGGCTACCGACAGCAAACTGCTTGTCAATACCAACTTCAATCTCCTAGTGAGTTGTCCTCAGGAAAAACTGACACCTGTCACCTCTTTTATAGAAACGAAATTATACGAGTGCGGTATCATGCCTTCACGTTCAGCCTACAATCAGTTGGAACTGTTCACTTGCAGCTTTCCGGGCAACGCCTACAGCTTTAATCCGGACTATGACCTATTTCTGACACTTGCAGATGCAGCCTTATGTCTATTCTTCAAAGAGCATCTCAAGCATTCGGAGGACACACCTCTAACAACTTACTATACAGACCGCCAAGGTTTGCCTATTGCAATCGACATTACAGGCAAAGAAGGCAAGAAAAAGTACACGGACAATGCCAACTTCTTTTGCATCGGCCCAAGTGGCAGCGGAAAGAGTTTCCACATGAACAGTGTTGTTCGTCAACTATTGGAACAAGAAACTGATGTCGTGATGGTCGATACGGGAGATTCGTATGAAGGTATTTGTGGTTACTTCCATGGTACCTATATCTCCTATTCAAAAGAACACCCCATCTCCATGAATCCGTTCAAAATAACAGAAACAGAATATTTACAGAATTTCGGTGAAAAGAAAAACTTTCTGAAATCCTTGATCTTTCTCATCTTCAAAGGTGCCACGGCTCCTACCAAGATAGAAGACATGGTGATTAACCAGATGCTGGTAGAATACTACGAAAGTTTCTTCCATCCATTTAACGAATTCACAGACGAAGAAAAGGAAAAAATACGTAAGCGTCTGCTTCTGGAAGATAAGAAGAATGGCGTTTATGAGAAATTTGAAGAGGATTTTAAAAAAAGTCAGAATGGTAAGAATCCGGATCAAGACGGTTTCAAATTTACCACAGACGAAAATATCCATTATGAAAAGGTAGAACGCCGGGTTGAAAAGCTGCATAACCTGATCAATGACAAGGCTGCATCCGAAGGTGAAAAAAAAGTGGCCGGCTCTCTCCTGGTACGGCTGATGTCTGAAGTTATGGAAGGCCATTATCTTCAGCGCATTGAGAAAAAGATAGACCACATGGAAGAACAAAAGCGTAAACTTAAAGTCTGTGAGCTGTCTTTCAACAGCTTTTATGAATTTTCGCTAGAACGAATACCGCAGATAACGGGTGAAAAGAAAATAGAATTCAATATAAATGCCTTTGCCGCCATATTGGAGCAATTCTATAAAGGCGGCGAACTGGAGATGACACTCAACAACGATACGGACAGATCATTGTTTGACGAACGTTTCATCGTCTTTGAGGTGGACAAGATAAAGGATGATCCTGTACTTTTCCCTATTGTCGTGCTCATCATCATGGATGTTTTTCTTCAAAAGATGCGCATCAAGAGGGGGCGAAAAGCGCTCATTATTGAGGAAGCATGGAAAGCGATAGCTTCTCCAACCATGGCGGAATACATCAAATACCTTTATAAGACCGTACGAAAATTCCACGGTATTGCCGGTGTGGTCACCCAAGAACTGAATGATGTCATCGATTCACCTATCGTAAAGGAAGCCATCATCAATAATTCCGATGTGAAGATACTTCTCGATCAGTCCAAATTTAAGGACCGTTATGACCAGATTTCCGCCATTCTTGGACTCACACCCATTCAGCGTCAACAAATCTTCACCATCAATAGTCTCAACAATCACGAAGGGCGCAACTATTTCAAGGAAGTATGGATCTGTCGCGGACAGTATTCCGATGTGTACGGTGTAGAAGAACCTCCGGAATGCTATTGGGCTTATACAACAGAACGTGTGGAAAAGGAAGCACTCAAAATATACGAGAGACGTTATGATGGAGATATACAACGTGCAATCCTGGAAATAGAAAAAGATCGGAAGAAAGCAAAGATAAACAAGTATCTCGATTTTGCAAGAGAGGTCAACAGACATCAAAATATCATGGAATTATGGGAAGCATGAGAATTACTATAAAAAGCATTGCAGGCATAAGATTACTTCTAGGCCTCTTAATGGTATGTCTTACCACCCATGTAAATGCAGGTTGGAGAGTGGTCATCGATCAGAAGACGACAAAAGCTGTCGCGGCAAATGCCGCCTCACAGAAAGTTATTGAGAATCGGCATAATCAACGTCTGGATTCCATATCCTCCAAACAGCAGAAATTGATGAAATATACGGCCGCGATGGAAAGTTTCAAAGAGCTTTATAAACTGTCGATGCAGAATGTTACGGGATTTGGTGAAGAAAGTAAATACTACGTGGAGATATTCAATACGACGACTGAGATATTCAAAGACATTCCTGTTATGATCAAATATCTGAATAAAGCACCGGTCAAAAACCATTTACTTTGTTTGAATGAAATGACAGACATGATAGTAGAAACGCAAGGACTCATCTCTGCATTTGTGGACATTGTAAACAATGGCCGTATCACTCTGTCTATCAGTAAATCTGTTTCCAAAGATCTGTCAGGCAACCCCAACAAAAACGATGGATACAACTTTCTGGACCGTTATGAACGGTTAACACTGGCCAATCGTATATACACGCATCTGATGGAGATACGCTATAAACTGGAAGTGATGACCATGATGTGCCAATACTCCGGTACAAACGAACTGTTCTTTGCCATTGATCCGGAATCATGGGCGGCTTATTTTACGGGAACAAACATGGTTGACGGCATCATTAATGACTGGAAAGGACTTGGCGTATGAATGGCCTCCGCAAAAAGGTTTTAATAATCCTCTTTCTTTTTCTGTTTACAGAAAAGAGCCCAGCCGATGTCATTCCTCTGCCCGGTGATCTGCCTACCATAGAGGCCTTAATCAGTCTTCACAAACTGATCAAACACGACGAGGACAGAGCAATGGAAAGGGTGACTACCAGTTTTGGTGAGCAATCTCTTGTAACGAAAGGTGCCGGAAAATTCAATGATGTGCGTACCACGCTCAACACAAAACTCAGCAATGGATATTCCTATATGCTATTGGCTTCTTCACTGAGCACGACAGCTGCCAGCCTGTACAAATTAATAGACGAATACTCCAAATTCACCGGACAGGCCTTTCGGTATGTGACTAAAAAACCTGTCGTGGGCTGGTACTATGCAGAAGCCAATTATGCCTGTGCCAGAGAAATCAAGAATATAAAGGCTCTGTATGTCTCTCTCACAGCCAGCGGGATGAATGTAATGAAAGCTTCCATGGACGAGAAAATGGATATTCTATTCTCCCTGAAAGCTTCTATAGATAACATGCGCAGTATCATCGACAGTGCTTGGACATGGTGTAGCATTATCACGGAAGGCGGTTTCCGTTACGATCACATCTGGGATATACTAAACAGTGATGTCACCAAGGAAATAGCAAAAGAAGTCATCAATAAATGGAATCAAGTTTGAATCAAATGAAAAGATATAAAACACTCATCGGAATATTGGGAATGATGTTTTTTATCGTATCTCCCACTTCGGCGCAGAAGTCCGTACATGACGAACAAAAGGAGAAACAGTGGAAATCGATGGAAAACGGTCCATGGGACTTCTCTCCTGACTGGTATTACTATTTTTTGCACAAGGACTACAGCGGTGCAGAGAAATACTGGAAATGGAGAGGCTTCAAGTCCGGATATCATATTCGTTTCAAAGAAAACAAGTCGGATGTCAAACGCATCATGCCCACACGCATTGTCTCAGAGGAAACTCAGAACCAGAAAATGAAGAAAGCGGAAATGGAACGAGCTTACATTGAAGAACTTTATAAGGAAGAAGTGGCAAGAACGGCTGACCGCAATGTGGACCTGACCTATTCTTCATTCAAGGGTGACTTCAACCGGATGCAGGAATCCATCTCGGACGGACTGCTTTTCTGTTTGAAAAAGAGCAAGGGAAAAATGAAGTTCCAGGTAGAGCAACTTTCCAAGGAAAATGAGATTCTTTGTGCTGATATCGCTTACATCCACAAAACGGGTATAGGTTATGAACTGGAAAATACCAAAAGAGAGAAAGCCTATTTGGAGATGAAAAAGCGTATGGAAACACTGGTAAGCCGTACGGCACATCTTGTAGGTATGGCACAAGTATATTACTGAAGTGAAGAACGATAAAAGATAGATGATATGACGGATTTGTTATTGAATATGCAGGGAATGCTGCTCACCATCGGACTGCCTTCCATCGATGAAAGCCTTGACAAGTTGCTGGTTGCCATGGAAACTTTTCCTAAATCGGCGATTCTGGGCGATACGGTGGCTTATGCCCGCATTTTAGGACTCTGTCTGGCACTCTGTGTGGGTTCCTACGAGTGTTGGATGATGATGCTTGGACGACGGGGAATGGATGTCATGAAGCTCGTTCGCATCATAGGCCTTTCGATGTGTATCTCTTCCAGCAGTTGGATTGTCAGCGAATTACAAGTTCCGGGCAAAGCGTTGGAAAATACGACCAAACAGATGGCCCGGGCTAAAAACAAAGAAGTGGCGGCACTGGAATTAAAAGTGGCACAGAAACAGGCCGATTATCTCAGCAGACTGCGTGCCGTCCAAGACAGCATCGAGACGGCCAAACAAGTGCAGGCGATCGGGCAGGATGCCCATTGGTGGGACAAACTTATCTACAATATGGAAAACCTCTCTTCCACCATCAACAACTATGCCCAACGGGCGGCAGTGGCGGCAGAAACAAAGGCTTCGGAATGGATAAATGATATCATACGCTTTATAGGTGAACTGATCTTTCAGATGAGCTATTACGGAATACTTGTGGCGCAACGCATATTCATTACGATCATGGCGGTCTTTGCACCCATTATGTTTGCACTCTCCATCGTACCTCCATGGAAGAATGCATGGTCCCAATGGATGTCAAAATTCCTATCGCTCACGTTATGGGGCTTTGTCACATACATGTGTCTGTATTACATTGATTTTATTCTATTGTACAACTTACAAGAGGATATTCAGGCTTACAGTCATTTGCTAAAGGGCAGTGTAAGTTCCTGGAATCAAATAGGAGCATTAGGACTGCAGGGCATCGGTTCGAACTGTATGTATGCCATGGGAATGCTCATCGGTGCCTATATCATCCGCTATGTTCCTGAAGTGGCATCTTGGTTGATACCAGGCGGTATCAGTTCCAGTGCCGGAAGTGCGGCAGGAGGTGTAGTGGCAGGTGCAGTAATGGGAGCAGCTTCCGGTGCGACAAACACTGCCGTTACCGCAGGAAGTGCTGTTGTTTCAGGAGGAAGCAGTGCCATCGGTGCAGCCGCGAATCTTGCAAAACAGTATTCTGGCAGACATGGCGGTGACAAAGGCGAAAAGAAAGAATGAGAAACTATAAAGATAAGATACGAATATGCTGATTCAGAATTTGGAACAAAAGACAAGACTTGCACTTTTTACAGTGTTGCTGACTACCGTCGGAAGCACTGTGACATGCTCTTTCTGTGCATATTACTGTGCAAAACTCATTACAGACGAACGCAATCAGATATACATCCTTGATGGAGATATTCCTTTTCTTGCCCAGCGCAGCAAGCAGGAAGCTAATTTCGTGATGGAAGCCAAAGCACATATCCAACTGTTCCACTACTATTTCTTTAATCTGCCGCCTGATAACGATTATATCAAATGGACACTGGGAAAGGCCATGTACATGGCTGATGGGACAGCTATGAAGCAGAAACAGGCTATGGATGAAAATGGATTCTACTCCGATATCGTTTCTTCATCTTCAGTCTGCACGATCATCTGCGATTCCATTCATTTGGATGAGCATCGGCGGAAATTCGTTTATTACGGGACACAAATTATCAAACGAAGATCGAGAGACATGAAACGTTCCATCATCACGACGGGATATCTAGAGAATGTGCCACGCACGCAGAACAATCCTCATGGACTGCTGATCACCAATTGGCGTACACTGGAAAACAAAGACTTGGATTATTAAAACTGGTCATATGAAAAAGAAAATCAAAAGATGGAAAATGTTTGTTGAAACGAAAACTTGTAAGCAAGCTGAAGGTTTGATCAACAAGTTATCTGCAAGATGGAGACTTAGAGAACGAGTAGACTACGCCAACAGATGGGCTCTCAGACACAAGGGCAAGACTTTGGGATGGACGGTAGGACTTCTCTTCCTGTCTCTATTTGTCGGATTGGTACTCTCAATATGTCAAACAGAAGAGGTAGAACAAAACCCTTTGACGGGTATTGAAAAAGTTAAACCGATGTTTGACGGGCTGCAAAGCATCCAGGACCGAAAGACCTATCAGATAAGGCAAATGGAAGGACTGGTAGCTCGAGGACAGCTGATAAAAGAGGAACTGGATTCTTTGGTGAAACTACCGGAGAAAAGCCATGAGGATTCTGCTCGTATTATCATCCGGTACAAACAGCTCGAAACCATCGTCAGCGAATTGAAGAACGGTAATTAAAATACAATATACGTATGAAGAAGATAAATTTCAAACAACCAAAGTACGTCTTTCCTCTCATTGTTTTCCTGCCAATGATTTTTCTGGGCTATGAGGTGGCTAATCTACTTGGTGGAAGCAGTACGAAAGCCCATACTGTAGCTACTGACAATATTAATATGACATTGCCTGAAGCCAAGAATGAAGAGATGGGCGATAAAATGACCGAAATGAACAAACATTTCGGAGAGGATGATGCCTATACGGCTATCGGTACTCTTGGTGACGAGAAAGAAGTAAAAGACAGTACAGGAAGCGGTTATTCAGGAAAGGAGCTGAAAAATATCGATGCAGAAAATGCCGAAAGAATGAGACGCCAGAAAGAAGTGGATGACTTGGAGCAAAGCCTGGCTCAGTCACGCAAACACATCAACCGTTATGGATATGACAATAACGGAAGCTCTTCCAATAGGAAACTGGAGATGGATGATTACGCCAAAGAGATTGAAGATATACAGAAACGTAGTAGGGAACGGCAGAAAGCATTGGAGCAAGGCTTAAACATCTCTGAAGGGGAAGAAAATAAGAAAAAGGATGAGCTCATCACAAATAAGAATAGGAATAAAGCTTCTTCCAAAGCTGTTGAAAAAACAGAAATCGTAAAAAAGATGGAGAACGACAATCGGGACAAATTCAATACGATCACGGATGAAACTCTCGTTGGTGCACTTCTTATCAGGGCAATGATTGACAAAACTACTCGGGCGCACGAAGGAACACGATTGAGGTTCAAACTTCTGGATGACGTCTGCATCAAGAATATAAAGCTGAAACGAGGCACTTACCTATATGGCCTTGTGACCGGATTTGTCGGGCAACGGGTACAAGCCTGCATCACAAGTGTCCTGATGGGTAATAAGTTCATCCGTGTCAATCTTTCGGTCTTTGATAATGACGGCATGGAAGGTTTCTATGTTCCTCAGTCTGCTTTTCGGGATATGATAAAAGACGCAGGAGCACAAGTCCTGCAAAACAATATGAACATGGATTCAGGATCCGGAAGCGAGCTATCCGGAGAGGCTATTGCCCTACAAGCTCTTCAGAATGCCTATCAATCGGCTTCGAGTGCCGTTTCAGCAAATATTCGGAAGAATAAGGCCAAAATCAAATATAATACCATCGTTTATCTGATTAACAAAGAAGCAAGTGAATAATTATATGAAAACAATGACTAAAACAGCGGTCATTCTGGTAATGACCATCATGCCGGCACTAAGTGTACTGGCGCAGCAAGACACGGTATTTGTAGCGAATCGCGACACAGTCGTGACCCATTACCTTCTTTCTTTAAAGGATATAGAATCAGCCAAGCACATCATTTACGTGAATGAAGATGTGACAACCCATCTCATTATGCCGGAGAACATCAAACTGGTGGACATCTCCACTGCAAAAATTGTAGGCAATCAGTGTACTGACAACATGGTGCGCATCAAGCCCCGTGGTAGAATGAGTGAAAATGAACTGGCAGGTACGGTGACTCTCATCGGTGAACGCCATTTGGCTCAGTATGAAATAGTCTATACGGGCATGCCTACAAAGGCCAGGTCATCGTATGTCATTTCTCAGAAAGAGTTGAGCCGATACGACAACCCGAACGTGCTCATGCCTGAACAGGGCATGGCAGCTTACGCCTGGGCTATCTACAGCAGCAAACGAAAGTTCAACAATATCCGGTATTCGGCAAATGGAATTCGTGCGGTAGTGAACAACATCTATACCATCGGTGATTACTTCTTTATTGACTATTCACTCTATAATGATACGAAAATAAAGTATGATATTGATGAGCTGCGCATCAAGTTGACCGACAAGAAGGAAGTGAAGGCAACCAATTCACAAACGATTGAGCTGACACCTGTCTATATGCTTAATCATGTACGCAGTTTCAAGGAGGCCTATCGCAATGTGATGGTCATTGAAAAACTGACGTTTCCGGATGAGAAAGTCCTAATGCTCGAAATCTCTGAAAATCAGATCTCGGGTCGTGTGATCTATCTCTCGATTGAGTATGCGGATATCCTTCACGCTGACGGCTTCAGCGAAAAAATGTTGAAAAATCTAACATCTTATCCAAATAAATAGTTGTAACAATGAAAAAAACATTATTGATACTTGTGTGCGTCGTCTTTTCCGCTAAAGGCTTCGCAGGAGACGGAGATCATTATTTCACCTTGAATGCCGGTTTTCTTTTCCCCAATACACTGAATGCTACATTGGGCTATGAGCGGGAGCTGGAATACGGAAATGCGGTAGAACTCTTTGGAGAGATTGGCAACCGCTGGCGCAGAGACCCCGTATGCGGCAAGATATGCAAGGACGTCTTTTGGAAAGGCTATTATTGGGACGGCGGCCTGTTGTATAAACAGCGATTGGTACGTTACAAGAACGGATTGCTTCGCTTTCGCCTGGGGCCGCAGCTGGGTGCCAATACGGGCAGATATTGTTTTGGTCTCGAAGGAGGTTTTGAATATAACTATATCTTTCCTAGCGGTGTACAGTTCTCCCTGATTCAAAAGAACAATATAAACTTCCTACACGGCGATACGTTCAGAAACGGATTGCTGATAGGAATTAAAATACCATTTTGACAATGAAAAAGATTTTATTGTTTGTTGCTGTGAGCCTGACCGTTTGGTTAGGATTGGTCTCTTGTGAGAATCATACGGACGAATTTGACAACAGTCCCAAAGTGGGAAGCATTTTGCTTTCAAACGGAAGGGTAGTATCATCGGAAGGCTTCAAAGCTAGCAGTCTGTCGGCTGTTGGCGTGATTTTCTATGCCAGAAGAGACACTATTTTGATAGTCGGCACGAAGGAGCTGGGAAGTTATGCTTATGCCGATTCATTGGCTGCCATCTCTGGAGTGACAAATGACTATACCTCACTTTGCGGCACGGAAAACACGGCGGCCATCATGGCATCTGGCATTGTTTCTCCTGCTGTGAATGCGGTTAACAAATACACCACGTATTTTTCCAGTTGGGCTCTGCCTTCGGCCGGAGAGTTGAGAGCTTTGTCTGCTTCTCTACCTATCGTTAGCCGTTCCATGAAACTCATCAAAGGTGATGATTTTCAAAGTGGGCAGTATGTCAGTTCCTCTGGGGACGGCACATCGTCAGGAAGTGAACAAATGTATTACTATAGCGTGAGCCTTCAAGGTCACTATGTTACTTCAACCATCAAGACGACGCCTGGACCAGTTCGACCTATTCTCAGACTTCATTAAACACTCGTATCCATGCCTATAGAAGAGACCAAGGAACAACAACAGCTTTACGGGACTTTTCGCAGTTGCATCTATATTTTCCTCATCATCGAGCTGGTGATGAACCTACCTATCGGTACGGATAATCAGCTGACGGCATTTCTGCTGGAACTGCTTGGACGTTTCAAAGTATTCAACAGCGTCGCTTCCTGCAAAGTTATCGAGCTGATCTGTATCGGAGTTACCTGCATCGGAACGCGGGCAAAGAAAGCGCTGAAGTTTAATCTTCGGACAATGGTAATCTATCCCATCTGTGTGGGCATTGTCTTGACGGCAGCCTGTATGATAGTGCATGGTGGCTCATGGGGAGGAGAATCGTTTGGCTTGCCTACCAACCGTATTCTATACGCTATTTTGTCTATTGTAGGGACGATGCTTATTCATCAGGGATTGGATGGTATAGCCAAATACTATAATTATCGTGTGGGGGAAGATCGATTTAACTTCGAGAATGAATCTTTTCAGCAATCTGAAGAGCTCAATAAAAACGAATATTCCGTCAATATTCCGATGATCTATTATTATCAAAAGAAGATGCATAAAGGTTGGATCAACATCATCAATCCGTTCCGAGGTACAATAGTACTGGGAACACCAGGCTCGGGAAAATCCTTCGGAATCATTGACCCGTTCATCAGACAACATGCAGCCAAGGGCTTCGCCATGATGGTTTATGACTACAAATTTCCAACACTGGCTAAAACGCTATTTTACCAGTATTGCAAGAATAAACGGCATGGACATTTACCCCGGGAATGCGGTTTTCATATCGTAAATTTTACGGATGTGGAATATTCCAACCGTATTAATCCTATTCAACGAAAATATATTCCCGACCTGGCAGGTGCTTCGGAAACGGCAGCGACACTACTGGAGTCCCTAAATAAAGGTGGTGACAAGAGAGGTGGCAGCGAAGCTTTCTTTCAGAATTCGGCTGAGAACTTTCTGGCATCCATCATCTATTTCTTTGTAAATTTTCATCCGGCAGGATTCAAGAAGGGAAAAAAGCTGCAACGCTACGTACTCTACAATGATAGAAAACTTCGTCTTGTCATCAAAAATTGGATGGACTATAACGCCATAGATGAAAAAGGTCATACGGTTCTTGATTTCACAGATAGCCAAGGGCGCAATATATCAACAGATGAGGACGATATGTTCGTGGATTTGAACGGATTCAGTTATGAAGACCGAAACGGCAACCTTGTTGTCATTATCCGGTCATGGTACGAAGATGAAGCAGGCAACGAAGTGGAACCGGATACCGTTACAGGCGAATATTCGGATATGCCGCATGTACTGTCCTTTCTGGGTAAACCTTACGGAGAGGTCTTTGATATTCTGATGCAGGATGAGAAAATCATGTCACTGATGGCACCCTTCCAATCGGCTTGGCAAAACAAGGCGATGGACCAGTTGGAAGGTATGGTCGGTACCTTGAGGGTCAATGCGGCACGTTTGGTCTCGCCGGAAGCATACTGGGTATTTACAGGTGATGATTTCGATTTAAAAATATCGGATCGGAATCATCCTTCCTATCTTGTCATTGCCAATGATCCCGAGAAGGAACAGGTCATCGGATCGCTGAATGCCCTCATCTTAAACCGACTGGTGACAAGAGTGAACAGTAAGGGGAACATTCCTATTTCCATCATCGTAGACGAGCTGTCTACACTTTACTTTCACAAGATAGACCGACTGATTGGAACGGCGCGCAGCAACAAAGTGGCCGTAACGCTCGGATTTCAGGAATTGCCACAATTGGAGGCGGACTATGGCAAGAACGGTATGCAGAAAATCATCACTACCTGTGGAAATATCTTCATGGGGGCTGCACGCAACAAGGAGACACTGGAATGGGCACAGAATGATGTGTTCGGTAAGGCCAAGCAGACATCCAAATCCATCACCATCAATGATCAGAAAGTATCCACTTCCATATCGGAAAAAATGGATTATCTGGTGCCTGCCGCCAAAATTGCGGACATGGCTACAGGTTGGTTGGCGGGTCAGGCTGCCAGGGACTTTACACCTACGAACAAGAACGTGCTTTCCTACTTTGACATCAATGAATCGGAGGAATTCAAGACAACGAAATATTTCTGCAAGACTCATTTTGACATGGATAAGATTAAAAAAGAGGAAAGTCTTTATCAGGAACTCCCCAAGATTTATAAGTTTACTTCAGTCAGAGAAAAGGAGATCATGCTTAACCGAAACTTCAAACGAGTGAATGACGAGATAGAGACCCTAATAGCGGAACTTTCAGGGAAAGAAATAGGAAAAGAGGAATGAGAGAAATACATTTATCCGGCAGCTGTCTGAAAGTCATTGCAATGGTGACAATGGTCATTGACCATACAGCCTGTTATTTCGTAAGTGGTGGATGGGAATATGAATGTATGCGAGGCATCGGACGTATAGCCTTTCCCATCTTTGCCTTTCTCATCGCGGAAGGTTATCGGCATACTCGCAGGAAATGGGATTATGGGCGCAATCTGCTGATATTCGCATTCATTTCTGAAATACCATGGATGCTGCTT
>Ga0070399_1003473_pt1 | contig 13936 bp, 15 predicted proteins | sample BioMet4_FD_61217 | JGI IMG/M metagenome (GOLD analysis project Ga0070399, IMG submission 61217) | Microbial communities from bioreactor (seeded with sewage sludge) at LBNL, California, USA - Biofuel metagenome 4 (version 1) | ecosystem: Engineered > Bioreactor > Anaerobic > Unclassified ... | reverse complement strand
GCGGAAAAGGAGACAGCTGAGCGGCTGACTTATTTACAGGAACAAGCAGACCCGCTGTCGGTAGCCGATCCGGCGATTCTGGTCAAGGCGTGGGAACAGGCCAATGAGGTCACGTTGTCGGAGGGACAGCGCGCCGCGATGACGGCGGCTCTTTCCTGTGGCGTATTTGTGCTCACCGGCGGACCGGGCACTGGCAAGACGACGGTTGTCCGTGGGATGCTCGATGTGCTGGAGCAGCAGGGAATGGCTATTTTGCTGGGCGCGCCGACCGGCCGCGCGGCCAAACGTCTAGCAGAAACAACCGGCCGGACGGCAGCTACGGTCCACCGTTTGCTGGAGGCGCAGGGTGGCAGCGATGACGGTTCGATGTTTAATCGGGACGAAGATGATCCGCTGGAGGCTGACGCGATTATTCTGGATGAAATCTCAATGATGGATATTGTGCTCATGCGCCATTTCCTGGCGGCGGTTCCGCCGGGATGCCATGTGATTCTCGTCGGCGATGCCGATCAATTGCCGGCTGTTGGTCCGGGGGCCGTGCTGCAGGATATTTTGCGGGCGGGAACGGTGCCGAGCGTGCGGCTGACTGAGATTTTCCGGCAGGCGGCGGAAAGCGCGATTGTGCGCAATGCGCATGCCATCAATGCAGGGCGTATGCCTTTTTGCGCGCCCAACAGCGATTTTGAATTTTTGCGGCTGGACAGCTCTGCACAGACGGCGCAGCTGGTCGTGGAGCTTTGTCAGCAGATATTGCCGGCAGACGGGTTCGATGCTTTGGCGGATGTGCAGGTTCTGTCGCCGATGCATCGGCAGGACTGCGGCGTTGATAACCTGAACCGTTTGCTGCAGGCGGCGCTGAACCCGCCGTCGCTTTGCAAACCGGAAATTCCTTTTGGCAGCGTGGTGTTTCGTCAAGGGGACAAGGTTATGCAGATTCGCAATAACTATACCAAGCGGGTGTTTAATGGCGATATTGGCTTCATTGCCGAGATCTCGCCGGAGCAGCTGACGGTGCGTTTTAGTGAGAAACTCAGTGTCGATTATGCGAAAAATGAGCTGAGTGAACTGCAGCCGGCTTATGCGATGAGTGTACATAAAAGTCAGGGCAGCGAATATCCGGTGGTCGTTTTGCCTTTGGTGCCCGGGCATCGGGTGATGCTGCAGCGCAATCTGCTCTATACAGCGGTTACCAGAGCCAGGGAACGGGTGATTTTGCTTGGCAGTCAGGCCGCGCTGCGCACGGCTGTGGAAAATGATCGGACGAAAAAGCGCTGCACGCTGCTGGCGGAGCGGCTGAATCACGCATTGGAGTGATGCGGAGCAGGAGGATAAGTTTTATGGAAGCGGTGCTGGAAGCCCTGGCTAATTTTATATTTCCGCCGCATTGCCCGGCTTGTCAAGCGTATGTGCCGCAGCGCGGCGGCTGGTGTCCAGATTGTCTGGCGGTTACTTTGCGCCCGCGGCGGCTGCCGCTGGATCCGGCAATGCTGCCGGTTCTTGATGCTGCTTGGGCGCTCGGCAGCTATCATGGGGCGCTGCGCGAGCTGATACACCGGTTGAAATACCAGCGGCAGCGATCCGTGCTACCGGCGATACAGACGCTGCTGATCGCAGCGTCTCCCTGGTTGTCACAGGAAATCGCTCCCCGTGCTATTGCAGTGCCAGTGCCGCTGTATGCGGCGAAAGAACGGGAACGCGGTTTTAATCAGGCGGAATTGATTTTTCAGGACTGGTTGCTGAAAAATGATTGGCAGTGGCGGCGTGCCCTGTTGCGCAGACGGGCAACGCTGCCGCAATATGGTCTGGCTGCCGAGGCGCGGGCGCAAAATATGCGCGGCGCTTTCTCGGTAGCGGCGGATGTTGCTGTACAAGGCAGTGATGTGCTGCTGGTCGATGATATCCTTACAACCGGTTCGACGCTTTTTGCCGGCGCGCTGGCTTTGCGTGCGGCCGGCGCGCGGTCGGTGCGCGCTCTGGTATTGGCCAGCGATCGGCAGTGAACAAGAAAAGACGCTGTTTGAGACAAAAAATCTCAGGCAGCGTCTTTTCTTGCTTTTCCATTCAACAGGTTATCGCTGCCGGTCCGCAATAACCTGTTGAATGGCGGTGATGACTTGTTTCGGCGAAATAGCGCGCGAGCATTCATAGATGCGGTCTGTACCGGCGTAACGGCATTGGTTGGTTGGAACTGTTACATCGTTATGACAGCCGTGGCAAACCAGCGGATTAAAAATGCGATATGGCGTATAAAATTCGGTAAAAGGAAGCGAGAAACCGCTGATCAAAATGATCGGAATATTTACGGTGTGGGCCAGCCAGGCGAGGCCGCTTCCCAAGCCAATGAAAAAATCGGCATGTGCTAAGAGGGCAGCGCGTTCCAATAAAGGCTGATTGCCGGTGTAGTCTTCCGCGCCATCCGGTAGCTCCATTACCTGATCATCAATGGTAAAAGTTCTTTCGCGATCGATCACCAGCACCCGGTAGCCAATCTGACGCAGATATTGTACGACGGTTTCCCAGCCTTGCGGGCGCAGCCAGTATTTCAGCGGCAGGGAGGCTTGCCGGGCAATACAAACATAGGGCTCCCGGATCGAGCGGGGCGCAGCCGGGGAGAGCTTTAGTGGCGGAGGAGGCGTGTGCAGTCCCAGCATGACGGCGCCCGTTGCCGCTAAGGGGATGAGTCGTTGGTCCATCGGCGATTCAAATGGCGAATTGCGCCAGGCACCCATATAATAGGTAGCATACGTTTCATCCGTAGTTGTAGCGGCAAGCTGGAACGGGTAGGCTTGTCGGATCAGATCGTGGAAAGCCGGAGGCGCGGCGCAAAGCACCGTGCAGCCATGCTGCCGCCGAAAAGCTTCTATAGCTGGCAGCAGAGCCAGAATGTCGCCCATTCCTAGTTTTTCATCGAGATAAAAAAATACATTTTGTTCGCAGGGATCAAAGATGTGCGAAAAAATTAGCTGCTCATTCAAAAAAACCTGAACCCGGAAGCGAATGTAGAACTTTTCTGCGGAACACAAGATCGTTTCTGCAGCCGATTCGTCGAAAAATAACTGGTCGCTGTCATCGTCGGCAATTTGTGCCCGCCAGTTTCCCGACGGCAGCTGCAGGCGGATGCCGGCATTAAAGTCCAGCTTCATTCCGGGGATACCGGTTTCTCCCCGGACCGGACCGGCTAAAGTATTGAATACGGTCAGCCGATGAATTTCATCCAGACTAAACTCACGGTTTACGGCGTTGATATAACGGATGGGAAAGGGAAACTCCGGCATGTGGCAAAACTCCTTTGCGGGGAAATTTTATTCTTTTTTTTTATTCGGGATAAGGAAGCCTTTTTCCTGCTGTTTTCTTTTTCTTGCGATGCTTTTTGCTTGCTCTGGCCTGAAAAAACCGATATAATAGAAACTAAGATTATAGGCGAACGGGAGTGGGAACCATGGGATTAGAGTTAAAAAACTGTCCGGGCTGCGGGCGGGTTTATGTCGATACAGGCCTGGGCATGTGCCGCGATTGTTATGAAAAAGAATTGCAGCAGGAGGATATTGTCGCTTCCTATGTGCGCGATAATCCGCGTTCAGCGGTGAAGCAGATTTGTGATGCGACAGGCGTCAAAGAACGCGTGGTCATGCGGATGATTAAAGCCGGTCGGTTTGTCAGCGGGAATATCGCGTATCCTTGTGAATCCTGCGGCGTGCCGATTACGCGCGGACGTTTGTGTGAGAAATGCAATCATGATTTGCTGAAACAGGTCGAGCAACAGAAGGTTATCAAGGCGGCGCAGAATGTGCGTACGCCGGGTCGAGGGATGTATTCGAAAGATATGGGATTGCCCGGGCCAGGAGATAAGCCATAAGATGGCGAAAAAAAGAGAAAAATAGAGATATTTACAGGAAATATGGCTTTTTGTGGATAAAGCGGGGATTAAGCTCCCTGCTTTTTTTTTCGATGCATTTACATAAATATGTAAAATTGTGCCGTTCACGTTCAGGCGGCCAAGCAATGTGAAGGGCGGTGAATCAAGTATGATTATTAATCATAGAATACAAGCGGCGGCTGGCGTCTATACACAGGCGACGACAGCGCCGGCAAAGGGCGTCAAGAAGGCAACGCCGGCGCCGGCAGTGCAGGATGAGATTGTGCTTTCCAAGGAAGCACAGAACTTCAGCTCAACGCTGCAGCAGCTTAAGAATGCGTCGGATACCGTTAGAACGGATAAAGTGGAATATTATGCGAGCCAGCTGGCAGCGGGAACGTATAACGTTGAATCCGAAGATATTGCGGGAAAAATGCTGCAGATGCGGTATTAGCAGGGGGCTGATTTTTTATGTGGCAGGACTTGGCAGAAGTGCTTAAGCAAATTCAGATATATTATACGCAGCTTTTTACCCTCAGCGGAAAAAAGCGGACCGCGCTGGTCATGGTCAATCTCCAGACGCTGGAACAACTGATTCATGAAGAAGAAGAACTGGTCGCTAAAATCCAGCAGGCGGAAACCCGCCGGCAGACCCTGCTGCGGCAGCTGGCCCGGCAGTATCAGGAAATTCGACCGGAGGCGCAGATGAAGGACCTTTATGCATATGCTCCCGCAGCTTTAAGGCCGGTTTTAGAACAGCTGCATATGGATCTGAATACAATTCTCGAGCGCATTAAAGAAGCCGGCGGGCAGAACGAACTGTTGATTTCCGGAGCTCTTTCCGCCGTCCGCTATCAGCTGAACCGGCTGGGGCAGTCCGTGGTGGAACCGGCGTATGGAACGCATGGGCAGGAAGTTGTTTCCCGGCAGAAAAAGTTTGATTTTCAGGCATGAGCAGCAAAGCGGGGAGTAACAGAATGAAAGAGATTCTTGGGATTTTACGGCAGGAGCTGGTGCTTTGTACGCGCTTGAGCGAACTGGTCGACCAGCAGGAAACCGAACTTGCTAAAACGTTGGACAGCCAGACGGTGGCAAGCGTGGTGCAGCAGATGGAACCGTTGCTGAAACAGCTGGGGAAGGCTGAAAAGCAGAAGACGCTGCTGCTCGCACAGGCCGGGGAATCAACCATAGCGGATTTTTTACAAAAACAGCCATTGTCGCCGGAAAAAGAGCTGTTCGGGCAATTGCTCGACAAACTGGCGCGTGTCAGTCAAAAGCTGCGGCAGGCAGGGGACGGCAATGCGGTTTTGCTGCAGCGCAATCTGCAGTATATAGCCTTTAGCATCAATGTAATGGCACAGGCGCAGGCAGATACGACTTATGCGTCGACAGGCGGCGATGAATCAAAGACGCTGCAGACCAAGAAGATGTTTGATCAGTCGGTATAAATGGATCGTCAGTAATCAAACAAACTGATTCCGATCGGTTAGACTTAGAAAGCGCATTTATAGAAAAAGGGTGGTAACATGGCTATACGTTCGACATTTGCCGGACTTAATACAATGTATCGAGGCATCAGTTCCAACCGTTTGTCCTTGGATACGGTCGGGCATAATATTACCAATGCAAGCACGCCGGGATATTCGCGGCAAAGCGTTAATCTGGTTACGACCAATGCCGATACGGTTTATACGGTCAATGGCCAACAGCTGATCGGTACCGGCGATGATGCCGCTTCCATTACCCGGGCGCGCAATGTATATGCGGATAAGCAATACTGGAAGGAAAACGGCGCCAATAGTTATTACACGATGGCGCAGACGAATTATCAAAAAGTAGAGGCTATTTTCAATGATTCCAACAATACGGGTATTGAAAAATCTTTGGCTGATTTTTATAGTTCATGGACAGATCTTTCCAGTAATGCAAGCATGAGTACGCCGAATAACCGGACGACGGTTATCAGCCGTGGACAGGCACTGGCCAGCCGGTTGAGTACGGCGACAACGCAAATGCAGAGTCAGGTGAAGGCGAATTATGACGATCTCAGCGCCAATGTGACTAAGGTCAATGAGATTACCGATCAAATTGTCAGTCTGAACAAAAACATTGCTTCCATTGAGGCGACCGGGGCGAATGCGAATGATTTGCGGGACAGCAGGGACAGTCTGGTCGATACACTTTCCGGCTATATGAGCGTCAATGTATATGAAGATCCTTCCAATGGAATGTATACCATTGTGAGTAACGGGGCGTCTATGGTCAGCGGCGTCAGCAAATTGAATTTGAAGATGTCCGCCGGCGTGGCGAACAATACGTATGGCGTTACGGATTATAATATTGAGATTGCCGAAACCGGCACAACCTTTAATGCGGGCAGCGGCACTTTGCAGGCCGAAGTGGACGCGGTGGCAAAGGATAAAGGTTATATGGATCAGGTATCCAATATGGCGGCGTTTCTGATGACGACATTTAACGATCAGCATAAAGCCGGTTATGGCATTACCAATTCCGCTGTAGACCCAGACAAAACGAATATTAACTTTTATGGCGACAACAGCACAACATATACTTGGGATAATACGCAGCAGGCGGTGATTGCTACGCCGTCGGTCGGATCACCAGTGACCTTGAAGGGCGTCCAGATTGTCAGCGCGCTGGCAGTTAACAGCAAGCTGACCGATTCTGACGGCGTGAGTTATGTGGCGGCCTGCGGTGGGAAAACGTTGGGAACGGGGACAGGGACTATATCCCCTCCGCCCCCCTCTGACAGTTATAGTGTCCTTACAGTGCCCAGCACTGGGTATACGCTGGTCAATGCAACGCATATCCAGATTGGCAGTGGACCGGTGATTGCCTTGGATAATTCTATTACGTTAACTAAAGGAGATAAAATTGCTGTCAAGGTGGTTGGCAATAAACAAACGGTTACAGTTTCTACTCCGAATGGAACTGCCGATGGCAGTAATGCGACTTTGGTCAGCACACTGTTTAACACCGATCAGGCGTCTACAGTGAATCCCGTAACGGATCGGGCCATTGGCACCGTATCGCTGAACAGTTATTACAATGCCTCGATGACGCAGATGGGTGTTGATTCGACTGCGGTCAATGACAAGGTTTCATCGCAGGAGACGATTATGACGCAGGTACAGACCTGGCGGTCTTCGACTTCCGGAGTAAACTGGGATGAGGAACTGACAAATATGATAAAATATCAGCAGGGATTCAGCGCTTGTTCACGCTGCCTGAATACCATGGATGAAATGCTCGATAAATTGATTAACAGTACCGGTACGGTAGGAAGGTAAGGTGAACTTGGATGAGAATTAGCAGCACACAAATGACGAATAATTATCTAGCACAGTTGAACCGGGCTTTTGAGCAAAAGACAAAACTCATGGAGCAGAGCGACGGCAGCCGCTTGCACCGGGCATCCGATGATGCGGTTGGCTATTCCAAATATTTGCGGTATCAAAATTCCAGCACGGAAAATACGCAATATCAGGCGAATGTAAAAAATGCCGTTTCCTGGATGAAAAACTCCGATTCGGCGTTGGTAGATATCGCGGATTGTTTTTCTACCGTGGTTGCGAAGAGCAATGCGGCGGCAAATACGACGAATAATGAATCGGATATGACGGCGATTTCTAAAGAAATGCTGGCCATGGTGCAGCAGGCAGTATCGGATGCCAACACACAGGTCAACAGCCGGTACCTGTTTGCCGGCCAGTCGGATATGGTACAGCCGTATACCATGTCGACAAATAAAGTCAACCGCGGGCTGACCAAGACGCTGGATGATACACAGCAGAGTTTTTTCAATGTTGATCCGGCGAAGAGCGTTTCGCAGATGCTGACGCTGACCGGCAGTGATGGCAAGACCTATTATGCGAATACGAAAACCGGCGATGTCTACTCGCAGGATTTTATGAATACCGGCTATAAGAATAAGATGGCAGCAGGACAGACAAAAGTGACCAGTGCGGATGCCGTTGGTAATATTCCACTTTTTTCTCCACCAGATACAAGTCCAACTATAATTAGTAAAAATTTTAAAAATACCGGTGAAATTACAACGGCCGGCAGTAGTTGGACACAGCCGGTTACGGTCAATGGCTCTACGGTAAATTTGAAATTTGCCACGGTAAGTCAGCAAATCGTTACTTATAACGGGGATGATAAATATATTTCCATGGTTAAACAGAACGGCGCAGAGGATCAGAGCTCGGATACGGTGAATGTTACCGGACAGGATGTGTTCGGCACGGATATCTTTGACGACGCCAGTTCAGGCAACAAACCTTCGGGATCAGCCGCACTGAATGATATGCTGACTGTGCAGGCGCAGACGGCTGGATGTCAATACAGTTGGATGTCTACCGACGGCATTACGATGGCAAATAACTCCTACAATGCCGTTAACACCGCTGAAACCAAACTGGCGGCCCGGCAGCAGGTTTATACGGATATAGAGACGATGCTCAGCTCTCAAAAATTGACGATCACCGGGGATATTTCTTCGGTGGCCGATACGGATGTGGCGGCGCTGTCCGTGCAGCTCATGACGGCGGAGACCATTTACAGCATGTCGCTTTCCGTGGGCAGCAAGGTCTTGCCAAAGTCGTTGGCCGACTATCTTTCCTAATTTGATGGTGTGATTGGATTTTCATTAAATTTTTGCGCGGGAGTGAAGCGGGCAGGAATTCTCTCAAGGAAGGGTGAAGTTATATTATGCTGTATGTCAATGTGCGTCATACGCTGCCAAGGATTGGCCTGCACACACAGCTGGCATCACTGTCGAGTCGGGTAAGGCCGGCGGAATTGAATACAACTTATGTAGCGCCGCGAGCTGATGTCCATGCCACACAGGTGAAGGTGGATATCGATTCTTATCCGAGCCGGCACGCCTATGGCGCGTCGACGATGGATGATCTCACCCGGGCGAGCGGGCAGCAGGGGCTGTCTGATAATCAGCAGACAACTTCGGCGCATACGCAGGCCGCCTGGGATATGATTGAAAATGGCGCCCGGCCGGGCGCTCCCAGCGAGATTATCCGCCAGATTCAGGGGCGGCTGGCAAATGAGATCATGAAGCAGCGCTATATCGAAGTTCGTTCAATTCCCAATCCGACGCTTACCATTACTCCTTCCGTGGTGCAGGGAAATATTGATACCGGCAAGGATGAAGTTTCCATACAAACGTATCCGAATGCAGAGGTTACCTTGAATCCAGGCAAATTTGAGGTATATCTTGAACAGCAGGGGGCTATACGGATGTGGACAACCGAAGGTCAGTATGATATTTATGCATAGTGGAGGCAAAAAAATGAAAAAGATTAAGACCCTGAGATTTGGCGAACTGGAAGAGGATGAGAGCAAAATTATCCATTTTGCGCAAGGCATGCCGGCTTTTGAGGGAGAACATGAATTTGTTCTGATTCTGCAGGATATAGAAAGTCCTTATGTTTTTCTGCAGTCAGTACAGACGCCGGAATTAGCATTTTTGATGGTCCGGCCGTTTGTCTTTTTCCCCGAGTATGAGTTTGTCCTGCCGGATTTGATTCTCGAGCAGCTGGCTATTGTGGCGCAGGCGGATATGGATGTGTATACGCTCATAACGATTCCAGACGGCAATATTCAGAAAATGACGACCAATCTTTTAGCGCCGGTGATTATCAATAAGCATAATCGCGAGGCACAGCAGGTTGTTTTGGAGAAGACAAAATACACGACGAAGCATGCATTGTTTTCCGAGCAGGCGGCAGCCGCGAAGGGGGACAAATAATGCTGGTACTCACGCGTAAACCTAAGCAGCAGATTATGATTGGCGACGATATTATCGTCAATGTAGTGGAAGTACAGGGAGATAACGTCCGTATAGCGATTGAAGCTCCGCGGGAGATCAAAATCTATCGGGGAGAGATTTATCGGGCCATTCAGGAGGAAAACCGCAAGGCTGCGGAACAACCCCTGCATCTCGATTTAACGCAGGCAATGCCCCATCAATGATTTCTGCGCCATCCTGGCTCAAAGATCATTGCTACAAGGGAATGGTATATAAATATTTCTTAATATTTTTCTACGGAGGGATAGATCATGATTGGCAAAGTCCAGGATGTAGTATCGGCAGCGGTTGTCATCGGTGCGGCAGATACTGCAGTAAGTTCAGCAGGCACGGATGACAATCGCAATACACAGGCGGCGCCATTGACTGCCGACGAAACGGGAACCGCGGCGGCTGCGCCGCAGGCACAGGTCCAGTCCGCCAGTTTGCCGGACCAGGATCAGGCGAAAGCGGATGCCGATAAGCAAAAAAAGAATCCGATGGATGAGAAAACGGTCAGCCAGATGACAAAAGAGCTGAATAAGCTTATGAGCAAGATCAACTGCGACCTTGAGTTTCAATATCATAAGGAAGTCAATGTGATGTCGGTGAAGATGATCGATAAAAGCACGCAGGAGGTCATTAAGGAATATCCGCCCGAGGATATGATCAAGGGAATGATTAAGGCCAAGGAATGGATTGGAGCTTTTCTTGACCGCAATGCATAAAGGAGGGGAAATGCATGGGAGTAAATGGAATTTATGGCCTGAGCGGGTCGGGCATCAATGTTGAATCAATGGTCAAGGCGGGCATGCTTAGCAAACAGAGCCAATATGATTCAATGTATAAAAATGAAGTAAAAAATACCTGGATAAAATCGGCGTATTCATCTTTTTATTCGAGCATGTTTACTTTCAAAAACACAACGATGTCGCACTATAAGATGCAGTCGGTCATGAATGCAATGTCGGCATCCAGCAGCAACAATAGTGCCGTTACCGCTACCGCCAACGGCGCTGCCTCGGCGATGATGCATCGGATTTCCGTGGACCGGCTGGCAACCGATGCTTATTTACTGTCTACGGATACGGTATCTCGCGCCAATACGGCAAAACCGGCTAGTATTGATTTACAGGATATGGCGTTTTCCTCGTTTACGGCGAATGGCGCTGATTCGACTTACACGGTGACGAATAAGACCAGCTATAGTCCTGACAAAATGGCCAATATCCATTATGCCGGACAGAATTATACCGGCATATCTTATGACGGCACGCAATATACACTGACTGGCGAGGGCTCACCGACTACAGTGGCTCCGGCAGACCTATTATCTTCTGGCACTACGTTTACCATTAATGGCAGCAGTGTTACGGGAGATAAGCTGTCCATTCATACGACGGCTTCGCACGCGATTGATTCCTATGATGTTATGGAGACCAGTACTCATGCGGGAACAGATACGGCGCTGAGCTTTACGATTGGCGATGGAGTTCCCAGCTATGGTTATCAGGGCGTTGCCTATACCGCAGCGCAGACAACATTAAATGGCGATGGCACCTATACGTTTAAGGATGCCGATGGCAATGTGGTCGGCGCGAATATAGCAGAAACTGATGTTGGCTTCGAGAATAAACCGAAAACCATCAGCTATACGTATGATGATCTGAAAAATGGTAAGACGCTGAATGATGTGGCGGCGGATATCCGGGCTTCCGGGGTGAATATCACCGCATCTTATGACGCGACGACAGATGCGTTTAGTCTGTACAATAATACCGGCGGCAAGGAAAACACCATTGAACTTACGGCGACTAACGGGGCGGCTACGGCTTTGCTCAATAATCTTCATTTGGGATCGACCGACGGCTCGACGCTGGGCGCAGCGAAGAATTTTACCTTGAATCAAAGGGATGAGACAACCGGCGTTGATGGGTCGGCAACGATCGATGGTAAAAAATATGACAATCTGACCAGCAATCAGCTGACGGTAACCGGAGTAACCTATACGCTTAACAACGTGACGGCGGCGGACTCGCCGGCGACCATTTCGGTTTCGCAGAATACGGATTCGATTATTGCTTCGGTCAATCAGTTTGTCACCGACTATAATACGATGCTGGATTCGTTGAATTCAAAATACTATGAGACACCGTATTCAGATTATCAGCCGCTGACGCAGAGTCAGGAAGCTTCGATGACTTCGACGCAGGTCAGTGAATGGAATACCAAGGCCAAGTCCGGGTTGCTTTACCACAGCAGCGTTATCCGCGATATTATCAGCAATATGCGCGCGGCAATTTATACGCCCGTTGATAGTGTGGGCAGCAACTATAACTCTGCAGCGGCTATCGGCATCTCTTCGACGGATAATAAGGGACATATAACTTTAGATGCAGAAAAGTTGAAGAAGGCGCTGGCGGCGGATCCGGATTGCGCTTATCAGATTTTTGCTTCGAGTCAGGATGACAGCACGAATAGTCTGGATTCCAATGTGACGGCCTATAAAGTAGCGGATAACTATCGCAACACCGGTCTGGCGAACCGGCTCTATGATGTCATGACGACAAGTATGACGAGCATCTCAAATTATGCAGGAACCTCGGATGAGACCAATGACCAGAGTTATCTGGGGACCTTGATTACCAATCTGCAAACGAAGATGAGCAGCTTTAAGACGCAGATGGATGCCTATGAAGACATACTTTACAAAAAATACGATGCTATGGAAGTTGCTATTGCGCAGCTCGGTTCTCAGCTTAGCAGCATTACCGGCAACAAGAGTTAATGTGTATAGTACATGGGTATGAAATTGATTGGGAGGCACGACAATGGTAAATGCAGCTGCAGAAGCCTATAAGCGACAGCAGGTGATGACGGCCACGCCGGAGATGCTGACCCTCATGCTTTACGATGGGGCGTTGCGCTTTATGACGGAAGGAATGGAAGCAATTCAGCAAAAAAAATATGAACAGGCGAATCATTCCCTGCAAAAGGCACAAAATATTATCTCGGAATTTCGTATTACATTAAAAATGGAATATGAAATCTCACAGCAACTGTTGCCGCTGTATAATTATGTTTATGACCGTCTGGTGGAGGGCAATCTGAAAAGTGATATTCAGCCGGTGGAGGAAGCAAAAAATATCATTACCGAACTTCGCACTGCCTGGGTGCAGGCAATGAAAAAAGCCCGGCAGGAGAAGGGGGCGGTCGGATGACAGATCCGAACGAGCCGGCGAGGGAGCTTTGGAACCGGTATTATATCGTGACAATGGAGCTGCTGAAATTTATCAATGCGCAGGATATTGATGAGTTTCTTGAACTGGTTGCGCAGCGCAAAAAACTCGGGGAGATGATTGCGCAGCTGCCCGCAAATAACTATCGTCAGACGCCGGAATGCGAGGCGTTGTTTAACAAGATCCGGCCGTTGGATATGCAGATTATTTACAAGGCAAAAAGTTGGCTTAATAAGGCAAAAAAGAATAACATGGCGGTAAAGTCCTACGATTTGGTAGGAAAAAACCCCCTGGGAAGCATGGTTAACCGAGAGCTTTAAAGCGGCAGAAACCTGTCTTTATTAGGCGAAAATGAGAAATGCGATTTTCCGCTGATTTTTGCAAAAAAAGGTTAAGAAAAATTCCACAGGTGACGATAACTTTTATAGAAGTAATCCTCGGCCTGTTTTACCGGCAGAGTTTTAGAGAGAATAGACCGGATAAAATGGAACGGGACTGCCCCTGGAGGCTGCCCAAAGGAATAGGCAGAATTCATGGCAGGCTGCGGGCAGCAATGCTTGTAAGGGTTAATAATAAAATAAGAAGAGAAAAACCAAGGAGGAAATTATTATGGCAATGGTAGTAAAGAACAACATGTCGGCGATCAACACGCTGAACATCCTGAATCAGAACACGAATGCACTGAGCAAGAGCTTACAGAAGGTGTCTTCGGGTATGAAGATCAACAGCGCGTCGGATGATGCATCCGGGTATGCAATTTCGGAGCGCATGCGCACGCAGATCCGTTCTTTGGATCAGGACAAGGCGAACACGCAGAACGGCAACAGTATGATGAAGGTTGCCGAGGGTGCTGTAAGCTCGACGGTAGACATTCTGAAAACTTTGAAGGAAAAAGTCATCAATGCCGCCAACGCAACGAACACGGATGCGGATCGTCAGGCCATCCAGAAAGAACTGGATCAGTCGATTGATCAGATCAATGATAATGCGGCAGTTACATTCAACGGCCAGTAT
>Ga0070399_1003466_pt1 | contig 13955 bp, 19 predicted proteins | sample BioMet4_FD_61217 | JGI IMG/M metagenome (GOLD analysis project Ga0070399, IMG submission 61217) | Microbial communities from bioreactor (seeded with sewage sludge) at LBNL, California, USA - Biofuel metagenome 4 (version 1) | ecosystem: Engineered > Bioreactor > Anaerobic > Unclassified ... | reverse complement strand
ATTGCAAAATCAGAAGGCGAAAAGCTCACCATTTCTTAATAGCTCCACCAGGCTTTCTGAGCACGCATACACATGGTTGCAGGCCTTCTTCGCAGGTGTACTCATAGGGCACTCTGTGTATCAACACATTACGAAAGATCTCAATTTTAAATCAGCGACGTTTTGTAACTATCTGATTTTCAATATTGCCCCAGACTATCCCAGATCAGACAGTTACGCTTGTACCCAAGGCCGCAGGCCCGCGACCGTAGGGAGCGTGCAGCTTCGCGCGACAGCGCGTCAAACCACAAAACGGCACGGCGCTTTGTGCCGGGCCGTAGCATGCGAGCAGAGCGAGCATGCATTGGAGTGCAGCGCATTGGAGCGGAGTAAAGCACTTTACAAAAAAAGCCGCCCCGTTTTGCGGGGCAGCTCTTTTCAAAACAAAACAACTTTTATTAAACCTATGAAGTTTTTGATGACGGTCCTTGTCCAAGGGAGGCGTCTTTAAACTTCAATCTTACTTTTGCAAAGCCCTTGCCATAAATCCCACACAAAAGCTGCATCCATACTATTTTGGTTCAAACTTGTACTAATCGGCTTATTTTATAGACAAAACCTAAATATCACGTTAATATATGTGCCTACTTTCATAAAACTATTGTTTTTGTAACTTTGCATTATATGAAATACGATACTACAGGTTTAAGAAGACAAGAGAAGGCTATGCCGGAGGCAGATGCCAGAAAAATACTTACAGAGGGTGAATACGGCGTGCTGTCTATGCGCGCAGAAGATACTGGTGCATACGGTGTTGGGATGAATTACGCATGGGACGGAGAGGATAAGATATACTTTCACGGTGCTCCAAAGGGACGCAAGTATGAATTGATGAGCGCATGCAACAAGGTGTCTTTCACCGTAGTAGGCAAGACAGAGAGAGTGCAGAGAAGATTTACAATGGCATTTGATGATGTGATTGTAGAGGGAACTATTCAAATGGATTTACCTGAGGAAGAAGTGCATAAGGCACTTCGTCTGATACTGGAAAAATATTGTCCGGATGTCCTGCCTCAAAGTGTTCCTTATGAGCAGAAGATGGCACCTCACACTTGCGTTTTCCGCATGGATATCACAAAAGTTTGCGGCAAGAGATCAATCTAGTATTCTAGACATCAAAACTTTAAGCCTTTTTGCAGATCACGATGGAGTGTTTGCCCGGCCCGATGCCGTCAATCACTTTTTCAATTTTCAGCCCCGCACTTTCAATCAAGCGAGTTAAATCTTCCGCATTGAACATTTTGCTGTTGCCGTTGGCAAGTGCCGTAAAATAGAGACTTATCTGCGTCAGGCAGAACGCGGTTGTTTCAAACTGCTGCCTGTCCCAAATAGTTTCCATTATGTAAAGCCTTGTTTTCTTGCTCATTGCAGCTTCAGCACGTTTAAGAATAGAAATCACCTGCGCTTCTGAAAAACAATCCAGAAATTGGCTCATCCATATAACATCGTAGCCTGCAGGGAGTTAAAAGATTTGTCCAAAAGATTTCCGCCAAAGCCGTCAATTCTTTCCGCTCCTTTTTTGCCGCTAATATTTTTCTTCATCATCTCCAGCTGCTGCGGAAGATCCACAACCGTCACATTCACAGCGGGATTCTTCTTTACGCACTGCAAAGCAAAAAGCCCTGTGTTGCCTCCAACATCCAAAAGTTTTTTAACAATCTGTCTCTTTCCAGCAAAAGATTTATTGTCGCAAGATGCTGAATCACCGGCATTTGCGCTGCCGTCAAAAATAATATCCAGCGCCTCATCAAAAGAATTATCAGAATAATAATGATCAAAATCAAACCAGCTCTTTTGAACATCTGTCGGGAGCTTGGACAGTCCCTCATAAATTGTAGGCCAGCTTCCAAAATGCTTTAAGCCAGCAGGTTTTCCCTCATCAAGCGCCTTCTCCAAATTAAACCATCCCTCATAATTAACGTCGTGATTAAACGCAATGTCAATCTTGTTACGCTCTTCATTCAGCAGAAACCACCCAACTTTGGAGAGGAAATATTTTTTGTCATCCCGATAGACTGTTCCAGTTGTGAGCGCGGACTCCATCAGTACCTTTGCGGCATACCTGCTAAAGCCTGTCCTTGCGCATATCTCACTAAGGGTTAATCCTTTATGAATTTTTGCCGCAGCTGCGGAAGAAAATTTCCCACTTGCCGCACCGCTGGAAGCTTTTGCTAGCATCTCAAAGATGCCGCGCTTCAACATAATATGTGCAACTTCAAACGTGACAGGCCCGTACGCAATCTCTGCCGCCTTGCGCTGTGCGTCAACGGCACGCATTTTTACATCATGCCCGTATGATTTCTTAAGATTGTCCGTGATTTTCATAACGGGTACAAATTTATAAAAAATAAACACAGTCAAGATTTTGAAAAACAGCTTGGCTCACTGCAAATTAATTAAGCGGCTCTTTCATCTTTGCGGCAAAAGCGGGAGAGTCCTTGGAAATCAGATTCCAAAGTCCCATGTATCTCAAATAAAACTCCACGCCGCCATTGAAATGACCGGCAGAAGTCAGCTCAATGTAGTGTGCGGTTGGCCAGTGGGTAACCGCAGAAGTTGCATTAACATATGGAACGTAATCATCTGTCTTTGTGTGATATATATAGAATGCGGACTTTGGCGCCGTACAGTTAATCAGGGAATTTTTCTTGAATGCCTGGTATAGTTTTAAGTATTCTGTGTTGCCGTTGAACGTTGGATATGCAAAAGCATCTGCATTCAGAACTTTTGTAATATCCGTGCCCAGCAAAGAGTGCCACGCAGATAACTGCTTTGTAGAGAAGATATTAACAAGCCCTTCTGAAATCATCCGCTGAGTATAAATTTTGGAATCATCCAAAGTCAGCTGCTCCCCATAGCAAATTCCTCTAATTAAATACGGGACATATCCCATATGAGAATATGCCGTACCAGCTTGAGACATAAAGTATTGCCACGTAGCCTCCATATCATATACTCCGCCGCCGGCATGCACCGCCTTAATACGTGATGTCTCTCCCCTGCTCTCCAGCTCAAGCAATGTTGCAATAGTAGAAGTACCGCCCTGCGAATATCCAATCAATTGCAAATCAGTAGAATTCTCTTTTATCCCGACAGATTTTAAATACTCTCTTGCCGCCTCAATCATATCCGCGCAAACAATCCCGGTAGACTTAATATGCAAATAAGGATGCTGCAAATCCGCAGTCTTGCTTGCCCCATAGCCCAGATAATCAGCCATTACTACAACATGCCCCACAAGCACAGGAGCAAGTTCAAAAGGAAAATTTTGAGTGGACGGAGCATCATTGATATCTGTAGTCCCGTGCTGAATACTCAACAAATGGTCATAATTTTTTGTTCCGGAAGCATACGCAACAACTCCAGAAGCGGTCACTTCCTTGCCATCCACACCCTTTGTCTTATAAGTAATTGCCGCAACATTCACATCACTCAAATAACCGGAAATCGTACTGGAAGATACGCCATAACTCTTAATATACGGCGCAATCATATCCGCAAACTGCTGCTTTGTAATAGTGCGCTGCGCGGTAACTTGCTCAAAATAAGTATATTCTAAAGGGAGACTGCAGCCTTCATCCTTGCTGCTCTTGCTGCATGAAACAAATCCAATTGCAAGAACACAGAGCGTTAATAGCGCAAAATAAAAACCGTCAAAAAAACGATGCATCATACAGGCATTTTCTTTCTTAGTTCCATACAAAGACTTACAATATTGGAAAGAGAAGAGAGCCAGTAATAGTCTCTATTTGACCATTTTCTAGACTCTTTAACAATATCCACCCCCATGTATCCCCAAACACGGTCACTCGCCTGCAATGGAGTAACAATTATGGAGCGAATGTTTTGCGCCGCCAAAATATCATATTCCGTTTTTGCCTCAGGGGGAAGCTGCTCTATAGAATCTAAAATAATTGGCTCTCCCTTCAATATTTTTTTGCTCCACCAAGGATACACATCAACGGACCCATGTTGCAGATTTTGTCTCTCTTCACTAACACCCTCGGCTACAACCTCGTATGTGTTTGACTGATACTTGTCATCATCACTGAATTCAAAAACATAGCATCTGTCACCCTTGTAAAAATCTAGTATAGTATGCAATACCTTATTAACGCTCTTATCCAAGTTCTTCTCATAAATCAAACTGTGAAGAAAAGCCGAGATAAAAGAATTTTGCTTTAGCGTGCTCAAAACCTGCAAAGAATCAATGATACCTACCTTAGCATCAGGAGGATCCACCCTTTTGACAACAACCAGATAGTTGCTATCATTCTCCATCTTTGATATCATCTTATAGTTAAACCAAACCTCTCCCTCAGGAGTATCAATAGGATACGTTGTGTCATAGAATTTATCATACATTGTAAAATAGCGGGAAAAACCAACCTTCAAAACCTCCGCATAACTTCCCGGAATCATTGCAAAAAACTTATCAAAAGAGAGAATATTTGTCCCCTTAAGCCCAAGGACTTTGCACAGATAATCAGAGCATTCAAAACTTCTAGCCTTCCTATCAAGAATACACCACCCAACTTGAGTAATGTCCAAGATTTTCTTCAAAAAATCAACATCAACTTCCATGATTTAAAAAATGTTCCCAAAGGTAAAATATTTTACCTTTATACACAATGCCAATACAGAACGTCCATACCAAAATAACATCACCTTAACACCCATCAAGCAGCACAGCACACAAATTCTTATCTTTGTAAAAATCACACACCATGCTAACAGACAAACCATACACCTGCAAAAATCTCTCGCCCTTCTACTTATATGGAATGAACGAGACAAAAAGATATGCAGTCAGCATCAAAAATCATGAAGAGATTGTAAACGCCCTAACGCAATTTTGCAAAGACAAAAAAATCAAAGGCGGACAAATCATTGGCATTGGGGCAGTTAAAAGTGCTACGCTCAGATTCTTCAACCCCTCTACAAAACAATACGTAGACAAAACTTTTGAAGAGCAAATGGAGATAGCAAACCTCACCGGCAACATCTCCCTTATGGATGGTGATGTCTATCTGCACCTTCACGCCACCTTTGGCCGTGAAGACTACACTGCCATTGCCGGCCACCTGCTAAAAGCCACCCTCAACGGCGCCGGAGAATTCATTGTAACCAACTACTCCCTCACCCTCCCCCGCGTAAAAAATTCCAAAATAGGGCTGAATGTTTTTGATTTCTAGCAATCCGAACTATGCTTGCAACTTGCTGATTAACAAGATGCCCCTAAAAGTCTCTTCCGTATAATTGAGATTTTTAGGGGCAATCTGACTACCAACACTTTACAGGCATAGTTCGTTTTCTAAATTATTTGTTCCAATCATGGAACTGCTGCTTCTCTTTTTCCTTTCTTTTAGCCAGATGCAGCAACAACAATCCAACACCAAGGAACACAAAAGTTCCTGTTAATGACTGGGTAAAGGCGTATCCAGGAACCTCACCTTGCCCGGAAGCAATAAGTTCACAGATAAAAACGATAAACTCTAAGCAACCAACAACAATAGCAATATATCCACAAGTTTTCATATCAAAATATATTTTTAAATCAATTAAATAAATCAAAACAGATAACAAATAAAGCCGACAATAGCGAATCTTTAACAGCCATTGATTGATAATTATTTCTTTGCATCAATGTAATTAGCCTCATCCTTCTTTTTGGAACAAAGGATAATAATCAACCCAATAATTGGGGAAAGAAACATACAGGCTATCAGACTCATACCGTAGCCAATCTTTCTGTTTTTTCCAATAAGCGCAACTAGTGAACAAATAATAATCCACCCAATAAGTTGTGCAATCAAAGCACCAGCATCCATAATTTAAATTTTTTAAAAGTTAATATTTAGTTTTTCTTTAGCCATCTCCTTAAGTTCCAGCAACTTCTTATAATTATTCTTGTTCTTTGTAATCTCCTGGAACAAATCATCAGCAATGGCAACCTTCTCAGCATCAGGAGAAAAGACATCAGGATGACATCTCTTTTTTAGCACATCATAAAGTGCCTGCGCCTTCTTAACATCAAATGCCGTTTTGATTGTTTGTCCAAAATCTACATCACCCTCTTTCATCACCTTATCTCTAATCATCTGTTTTTTAGAAGGTTTAGAGTGCCTGGAGGAAAGAATAATTATTATTGTCATCACAAAAGCTATGAATTCTGCTATCGCAATCCAGAACCATACATTTTTAAAAAGTATCTTAATCATTGTAAATAAGCGTTTTAATAGAATTTTAAGTCATCAGAAAAACAGAGCGCAATCTTCAGTTGCCCAGCAACATATATTCTTTCAGCTGCCACCTCAAACCATAATAGCCCTTATCCCCTTGGACCTCAAGTGTATCCCATCCCAGCACAACCAATCTTCTTACTAGCGTATCATCAGATAAAATTGTATCACCTATTGCTTGTATTTCACCTCTATCCAATTGCCGACCTGAAAAAGCCACAATCCTAAATCCGCTAAACAATTTAGAAAAATGGTGCTTGTATGATGGTTCTCCTTTGGATATTTTGGCTTTCAATAAAGTAGGAGAATCTCCGGTAATAAAAGAGCACTTTGCGGCATCATTAAAACTACTTACCAGCTTTGCCCTTTCAGACCTGTCCTTAAACCAGCTGACAACATTATTCCATGTATTTGCAAACATTATATTATATTACTTTAATTTGATTATCAAGAACATATACGAATTGCATCATTTTAAGTGCAACACATTTTTAAATTTTTACAGCAACTCAAACGATTGAACAAGAGACTCATACTTATTCAGCAGATTGTGACGTGAACTGACTTGAAGCTGATATGCTTTACCGTTCTTATAAAAGAAAATTGCAACCATTGGAACACCATCCTGTTTGGTTGTATATTCAACAGCCCTTGCCCCGCAGAAAGTTGTGAAATCATGTGCAACACCACCTTTTGCAAGATCTTCAGCATAACCGTCAAGATCCTCCTTATCAAGTTGTTGCTGCTCCGCGTGACTAAGTGCCTTGTACTCACTATCCTTTGTCCAGTCAGAAATACTAATGTGATATATGCAAGCTTTGGCAGCATCATCTTTATTGGTAGCAGCAACATATGAGAATGCCATAGTGACATCCCTCCTCTGCCAAGCCATATCCAAAAATTTTTTATTAACGCGCAACACAGCCGGACACTTAACCCTAAACCCAGCATCTTTAAAGGTCTGATAACTCAACTTGGAATTGTCAACTTTATCATTTTGCTGATTACCGGAATTATAATTGCCACAAGAAAGTGCAACAGTGCAAACAGCTAAAACAGAATAGATTATCAGTTTTTTCATAGTATTAAATTCTAAAGAAATTCAAACGATTGCATAAAAGATTTAAACCTGTTTCCCAAATCTTGTCGCGTAGCTACTTGTAAAAGATAGCCGTGCCCATCCCTATAAAAGAAAACGGCTTTTGTGGGAAGTTCCATCGGTTCAAATGAATATAAAAGAGCCCTTTCCCCGCAAAAAGTCACATAATCATATTTAATCCCATCTTCTTTCAGCTTAGCAGCATATGCATCAAGAGTACCCTGCTCAAACTTTTTTCGCACACTTTTATTTGCCTGCCTATACTCGTCAGATTCATTACAATCGGTGATGTTTATGTTATAAATACAGCCTTTATCAGGATCTTCTTTATCCGTCACTCCAATGTATGCAAGCGGGTCGCTACCAGCTTTTCTTGCACTCGCAATAAGATGATAATTAACCTCCAATTTTGCCGGACATTTTATTTTGAATCCAGCCTCTGAAAATATTTGGTAACCATCTGTAGTCACGACAGTTGAATCAACTGCCTTCGGCATCGTCAAAGCAGTTGAATCCGTACTTGTATCATTATTATCAGACTGCGCATTATTGCCGCATGAAATTACGACAGCGCAAACTGCTAAAATAGAACAGATTATCAGTTTTTTCATAGTATATCTTTATAAAATTGTATTACAAAAATACACTATGAATCACCCCGCATTAGAGATTTGCAAGGCTTGCAAACGACTATCTTTTTAATAAAGATTGATGCATAGAAATAATTAGCCACCCAGCTTATTTTCTTCTACTATTGTAGAAAATTTACAAACAAGGGTATTAATAAAATCCTTTAAGACATCAGCTTTCTTACTAGGCTCAAACATTACTTTGGAGTCACATTCAAAAACCTTGGTTCCACCAATTCTAAATATGATGTAAATAGGACTCTCAGAATTGCTTATTCCTATGCGTATTATCTCCCTTTTTTCCATAGGATTTTTAAGTGCCGATTGAAGCAGTAGTGCACCTCCAAATCCTCCTAGTAAACCACCTGCAATAAATTTTCCAACCTTCTTGGCCTTAGCCTTATTGCTATGATCTACATTCTCCCTCTCCACAATTTCCGTACTTACAGAAGAAATATCAGAGTAGTTTATTATGCTCCTCCTAGGTATGGAGATCGTTTTCTCTTCATCAGAGAAAATTATTTCTTCAATGATTTCATCCTTCATATCACAATATGAGAAAACATGCGAGGAGCCAAGAGAGTTAAGTTGTTTATTATCAATCATATCACACATATTAATAATCCATTACTTTATTTATAACATCCTCGTTAAAACTATACCTTAGTATAGTCGGTGTTCGTTCATCAAAACTCATAAAAGTCCAGTGTTTTCCACTGTCTTTAGAAATACCTAAAATGACGTCTTCATCAGTATGCATTGCCCTTAGATTACTTTTTAAATTATCTGAGATTTTGTAAACATATAACAAAGTACTTCCTGATTTAACCTTATTTGAGATGTCGGTTACTACGTGTGAAACAGTAATTCCATTGCTATCATACTGCTTTTTTGCGCTCATCATTTTTTCTGAAAGATCTTCTAGAAACTCATACGTTTCCTTTTCATAATCAACATCCTTATGCAAGTCTTTAAATTGTTTTACAGCATCAGGGTAAAAAAAAGCAGAGGCACCTTTTAAATCCCCATTCAAAAGTAATCCATAATAATCTTGCACCTGATTCACTAAATTTTCTTCTGCCTGTGTTTTGGGGGTGTAACCAACGGCATCACCATCCTGCCATCCAGAAGGAGTTTCATGAATATTGCCGACGTGACTACTTGAAGCTTCTACAGAAGCAGAGTCCACAAAATCGCTAACTTGATATGTGTTAGAGCTATTTTTACAAGCTACAATAAAGATGAATAAAATTAAAAAAATCTTTTTCATAATAAATAATACTGTCAATCAAGAACTCTATCTATTACCTCATCATTAAATCTTAGCCTCAAAATATCACGAGTGTCTTCATTTAATGTTATGAATTTCCAACTAAGACCGTTATCAAGAGATACTCCAACAGTTTTATCAGGATCTTTATAGAGGCTTCTATCGCCGTACGTTACACAACCTGTTATTTCAAAGACATATATCAAATCACTTCCATTTTTGACTCTATTTATGATATTGGTAACGATAATCTTTACATTAACATCAACGCCATTTTCATATAAATTATCCAGTTGTTTTTTTAAATTCAAAGTAGGTTCTAAAAATTTTTCAGCAATTTCATCATCACTTAATCCATTAAAAGACTCTCTAAAATAGACAATCGCATCTTTGTAAACATAAAATGAGGCTCCATTTATATCGCCATTTAATAATGCCGTATCGTAGGTATTCATTTGACTTATCAAATTGAGTTCTTCTTTAGTTTCCGCCTCGTATACAGCCGGCGCACCTTCATGCCAGGAGGCTTGTTTGTCACCATAGGAATGCCCTGTATCAATTACAACCCCATCGCTTTCAACAGCAGTAGAATCCACAGCTGAATCGTCAATATTATTAGCACCTGAATAATTGTTTCCACAAGCATATAGCCCTAAAACAAATGTTACAAGTATCAAATATTTCATATCTAGTATATTATATAATTTTATCACCATCTTCTTCCTCTAATTTACCAGCTTTGCCCATAAGTCTTCCAATAGTTTTTCATCTAAAAAGAATCCCATCTTAAGCTTATTTATATTTATTCATTATATTGCTTTGATATTCAGCAAGATCATATTCTATCTTATCAATCATCTTATGCTGATCTGTATTCTCATCAAACTTCCACTCAATCTGATGTTTGCCAAAATACATATTGTCAACACGCCACTGAATAGTCACCGTCCCAAATGTTTGCATGATAAAAAAGGAAGTACAGCCAGATGGTCCACAATATCCGATTTCCACACTTGCAGCAGACTCTTTAAGCTTTGCTCTAGGTTCCTGCTCAAGTATGTAACTAATTAAAGTTTTATACTTAAAACACATACCGCCTTGACGCGCAACAGCAACAGATTGTTTGCTAGCAGCTATTGCAAACTTTACAATTATGAAAACCACAATAATTAATACAACCCAAAGCATATTTATTTTTTTAATATTGTTTTTCTTGTTATATATTCTACAAATAACTCATTACAAAAGTATTAACATGTTTAACTTATTTCACAGTTTTACAAGCCTTGCAAATTGAATTAATTAAATACAGCTGTCCTCTTAGCCGCCTATCTCCGCACAGGTTTCTTCTTTCTAAAATCTAACAAACCATCCAAAGTATCAAAACCATCTGTTGGGGACAATATTTCCTGTATATAAGAATCATACTCCTTAGCTTCCTTCCTAGACAATTCTCTCATACTCTGAATATTATTCAAATTCCCAATTCTTGGATTAGGTCCGCATTTCATTCTAATAGCTTTAAAGCGAAATTTATTTCCTTTAAAATCTTTCTTATTAATTGTCCCCCCGTTATAAAAACCCTTCCCTTTGAAGTATAAAATAAAGATGGTATACGAAGCTTCCCAGTCACTTGATATGTCCACTACACAATGATTTTTTTGATAGAATTTTGAACGCATCATCATATAATCTGCATACAACGCCTTATCTAGCAAATGCTTTCCTCGGAATTTTCTATTGCCTGGAAGTTCATAGGTAAATCCGTCTGCCACCATATCATCAAGAAAATACATCGGAACAAAAAAAGAAATAGCACAAATAAAATTAAATATTGGAGATGGAGTATTTTCATCCTCCTCAAAATCATCCTCTTCCATAGGATAGTCTTCTAAATCATTCATAATAAAACTAGATTTAGCAAATTCCTATTAATTAAGAGATACATCATAAAATTGCCACTCACTATTCTCATTTTCAATTACATCTATTGTATCGGCATCTTTGGGAATAGAAGGGAATATCAAAGTGAAGTAACGGGGCTGGGCATCAATAGTCAAATAAGTTTTTTCCGGATCAATTTTTATTCCATCAGTTTTTACTAATTTATATTTCTTACCGCCTACATTTATATATGCATTTCTGTCAATAGTCATCCACTGGGAATAACCCATTGGGCTTAAATTTACATGTTCAAATTCAACAATGGTTGCCCTATCTGTTAAGGATATTCTACGAATATTTATACGTCCATCATAAATAGTCGAAACTCTTGGATAATTGATTATTATGTCTCCGTTGGATGCAACATGTTTCTCTGTCTTCCTTGATGCGAATAATATTTCTGCACTTTTGCAATATTCCAAGTTAACTTTAGCTAAATCATAGCCGTTATCATAAGATTTAGTATACCATTCCTCTGCTGTTTTATAATTTTTAGATATGCCAAGACCATTCTCGTAGCAATACCCAATAAAGCATTGTGCCTCCGCATTGCCCTGCTCTGCAGCTTTCCTAAACCATTCTAATGCTAACGTAAAATTCCACGGGACACCCTTACCTGTCATATAAAAGATCCCCATCTTTAACTGCTTGCTATCATCCCCATCATCAGCATCTTTTTGATTCTGCTCAGCACATTTAAGATACCACTCGTTAGCAAGACTTATATTTTTTTCCACACCTTTGCCTTCTTCGTAACAACTAGCAATTTCTTCCTGCGCTTCTGCAACACCGTTTTCCGCTGACTTTTTATACCACTCAAATGCCTTGTAAAGATCCTTACTAACTCCTCTCGTACCAATAGAATAAAAATATCCCAATGTACACTGCGCAGGCGCATATCCCTGCTCTGCTGACTTCTTTGTCAGCGCTATCGCTTTTGCTGTGTCTGCCTCAGTTTTACCCTCAGTAAAATAATATCCTGCCAAAATATATTGAGCCTCAGCATCGCCATGCTCAGATGCTTTGTTATACCATTCAACAGCTTTTTGTATGTTTTGGGGAACTCCTACACCACCAGCATAGCAATCTCCCAATGCGCATTCTGCTTTCTCATAATTTTGGTCTGCGGATAATTTATAATATTTAATAGCCTCCGAATCGTTTTCATCTACCCCTACTCCACGTTGATAACAAAACCCCATCATATATAGAGCGAATCCATCATTACTTCCAGCTGCTTCTTTAAAAAAACTTAGAGCTTTTGAATCACTCTGTATTACACCGTTTCCATATAAATAACATAGTCCCAAATTACACTGTGCCTGAGCGACACCTAGGTCAGCAGCTCTTTGGTAATAGCTTATAGCTTCAGGCATACTTTTTTCGATCCCAAATCCATTGCTATAACATTCACCTACATAGAGAATTGCATCGGCATCACCCTTCTCTGCAGCACTGGAAAACAACTTAAATGCCTTGTAATAATCAGGCGTACTAATCAATCCAGCATAATAAAATAATCCCAAATAAAATTCTGCACCCGCATAATTTTGATTTGCAGCCTTTTGGAACCAGAAGAATGCCTTATTAAAATCCATAGTAGTTCCATTGCCATGATAATAACACAACCCAAGTGCAAACTGAGCATCTGGAAGATTTTGATTGGCCGCTTTTGTAAAATAATTTATTGCGAGAGGATAATCTTGCTTGACCCCTTCACCATTATAATAAAGCCTTCCCAATTCATATTGTGATTCAATATTCCCTTTAGATGCTTCATTGTATAATTCAGAAATGGATTTCTCTTCTTGCGAAAATACATACCCACATGAAAAAAACAACAAGAAGCAAATAACAAATAACCTTTTCATAATCAATATTTTATATTATTATACACAAATTATTCAAACACAATATATTTTCTGTCAAGAATCACTTTTTTTGCCATCGCTCTGCCGCCCGTCACACAATAAAACTCAGCCAGCGGCTCAGGCACCTTTGCATAAAACGCCTCCCTAATCCTGGAACACTTCTCATTAATTGAATTCTTTGTTGGATTCACCAAATCATCAAGACTCCTAGAGATAATAACGGGATGCTCTCTATTGCTTATACTTTTATATATTCCCGACAGTTCTTTCTTATACTTTGGCAAGTCCTTAAATGCTATGCCTTTAGGGTGCTTTAGGAAAAGGATATACACGGCCTTTGGCAATGGAGATAACTCAACTTCCACATTATCATAATCGGGGAGGAAAATTCTAAAATCTTTGGTTATAACCAGTTTGCTAAACTTCAAATCTACTTGGCACAACTTTTCAATAGCATCACCTTTTATTCCCAAATCTTTTAACTTCTTTATCCTGTCAACTATTTCTTTTGCAATTCTCTGTGCCTCAGATGAAAGCATATTTCTTGCTTCATCCATTTCAGATAAACCACCAGCCATAACTCTTGTCTAACTAATTGTTAAACAAAAGTATTAAGCAGACAAATTGAGATTGGATTTTTGCAAGCCTTGCAAAACTCGCGGGCTACTCAGATGAAAAAAGAGACTTATTCAAATTTTACAAGATTTCTATCCAGTGCTATGACCTTAGGCTCGCCTCTCTTGCCCGTTACAAAATATTTTGATGCAAGAGATTCATCAAACTTTGAGACAAAGGCTTCTCGGATTCTGGAACATTTTTCATTGATAGAATTCTTGGTTGGGTCCGTCATATCAGCAATGC
>Ga0070399_1003456_pt1 | contig 13983 bp, 10 predicted proteins | sample BioMet4_FD_61217 | JGI IMG/M metagenome (GOLD analysis project Ga0070399, IMG submission 61217) | Microbial communities from bioreactor (seeded with sewage sludge) at LBNL, California, USA - Biofuel metagenome 4 (version 1) | ecosystem: Engineered > Bioreactor > Anaerobic > Unclassified ... | reverse complement strand
AATGAGATCTTCGATCTTTTTTCCGCCTACAGTGAATGTTGCTGTGTTGAATACATTGAGTGTACCTGATTTAAGTGCGCTGATGACTTCATCGACTTTTGCCTGTGTGTCAGGAGCTGCGACTTTTGTATTGATTGGAGTGATCAGAACTGCGCCGTCCGCATAGCCTTTGCACCAGTCGGTAGGAATCGGCTGTCCGTCTTTTGCAGCCTGTCCGGCCTGTGTGTAATATGAACCCCAGTTGAGGGCAGCTGATGTAAGAGCAGCATCAGGAGCAACAGAAGTCATATCGACGTTATAACCTACACATGGAACACCATGAGCCTGGCATGCTGTCGGAGCGCCGGTTGTATCAGCGTGCTGGCTGATAAGAACACATTTATCGGCGATAAGAGCTTCGGCTGTTTCCTTTTCAAGTGTCATGTCTGCCCAGCTGTTTGTATAGCGGACTTCCATTGTCGCCTTCGGACATACGCTGCGCACACCAAGGAAGAAAGAAGTATATCCGGATACGACTTCCGCATACGGATAAGCTCCGACATAACCGATCTTGCAGGCATTTTCTTTGACTTTGCCGTCTTTAATCATCTGGTTCAGTTTAAGGCCTGCTACAACACCGGAAACATAGCGGGACTGATAAACAGCACAGAAATAGTTATGCATATTGGGCAGTTTCGAAGAAGCTGCCTGATAGCCGGTTGCATGGCAGAACTGGATGTTAGGATATTCTTTTGCAGCCTGGAGAATATATGATTCATGGCCGAAGCTGTTTGCGAATATCAGGGTACAGCCCTGTTCTGCAAGGTCCACAGCTGCATCATAGCATTTTTCATCTTCAGGAATGTTTTTCTTGATGATGACCTGGTCATCTTTCAGGCTGAGCGCCTTTTTCATTTCTTCAATACCGTTTATATGAGCTGCGGTATAACCTTCGTTTTCATCACCAACACAAATCAGACCGACTTTAAAAGCAGGTGCTTTTGCTTTTGGCTTGCATCCTGTTACACAAAGCATACCGGCCGCAAGGATTGCAGCTGCCGCAAAGCATGTTACATTTTTTTTCATGATTTTCTCCTCTCAATTAATTTAAAAACAAAGGAGTTACGCATAATATTAATTACCCCTAATAGTATGCGTAACTCCTTTGTTACTTAAATAATTGCTTTATATATATGAAAATTTATAGCAGAACATCCGGCAGTTGTCAAGGATGAATTTATATCCTTACAATGATTTAGGGGATATAGTCTCTGCTTTCTGTCAGAACAGTCCTTTGAGTACATTTTTTACAGAATCGGGGACCGTGCTTTTTATCTTTTCAGAAGCTTCCCGCTGAATCTGGTTTTTTATTTCATCCTGTTTGGCAAGCAGTTTTCTGTTTATTGCATCTACCGCTTCTGTCTGACAGGTTATTGTACTGTCCAGTCCTAAAAACGTACGTATCTGCTCAGAAGCTCCTGCTGTCTTTTCTGCAAGCAGTCCACTTATTTCCTTCTGCGCGGAGTCTTTGATGGACGACAGCTCGGCATTCATCAGTGCTTTTAGAGATTCTGCAAACCGTTTGTCTGCATCGGCAGAAAGTGACAGGCTGATTCCTGTGTTCCGGCTGTATGCCGCGGAGGCATCTATCTTCATTGTTTTCAGCGAAGACAGGGCTTTCTTATATATGGTGCATGCGAACTGCGGTTCAAAGTCATCGGCAGTCAGCTGAAGCGTCTTCATATCCATTGTGCCTTTTACGGCAAAACTGCCATCGGTATCAGCTGTTATGGTTCCGGAAATATCTGCATCTGCATTCATTGAAAGTACCGGTATGTCAGCTGCGATTGAATAGTTGCTGCCGCTGTAGACTGCGGTAAGCAGAGGTGCTTTTGATGAAGAACGCCCGTCTATAACAGCTTTGACTGTATGGTTGTGGCTGTCAAGGAACAGTTTTCCGTTCAGGTATGCGGGAGAACCGCGGAGATCAGGATCATTTGAAATTTCTTTTGCATCAATAGAAAATGCCGTACTTGAGGCTTCTGCCTTTTCAATCAGGAAAGATGGAACTCTGTCTGCTTTATAATAGACCATTCTGCCCTTGAGCCGGCGTGATGTTTTTACAGTCTTTTTATCTGTCTTTGCGGACGACGAGCTGTTCTTCAGTTTTTCCGCATATACCAGTGCCTGTTGCAGATACGGATAATATTTGCCCAGCGCGCTGTATGCTGCAGAATCAAGAGATGTGGAAATCAGTTTTTTTGTTCCGTCGATAGAGAATGATTTAATTTTATCAAGTTCTGCCTGTGCCAGTGCTTTATCGCTTTTAACCGCAGACTCAAGCTCTGAAGAAAGGCTTTTTACCGTTGCGGTATCAGCTTTCAGCTGTGCAAGCGTCTGTTCGGTCTTTGTTTTCAGTTCTTTTCCTTCATTAATGGCTTTCTGTGTTTTCTCAAGCGCAGCAGTAAGGGTGGCAGCATCACTGATCCTGCTCCAGTCTGTATTGATCAGATCCTGTGCATCACCGGTAAATGTCTGTATTGATGTTTCAAATTCAGCGGGCTTATCTTTCCATGCCGGAATCATTGCAGCAACTTTTGTCTGGATATCCTGTGCAGCCTGTGGTGATTTCAGTCTGCTCTGCAGACCGCTGAGAACTGTCTGCGGATTATACTGATTAAAAGTAGATACCAGGCTGGCCTTTGCATTATCAAGCGCAGTTCCCGCTTTTTCTTTTGCGAGTGTTACAAAAGCATTGTCCTGCTGTGTCTTTTTTACCGTTTTTCTTGCAGGCAGTGTTCCTGATGTTTTCCGGGGTGTTCCTAAAGCTACTCCTGTTACACCGATATCCTGTGCATCGAATTTGCCGCGAAGCAGTTCTGTAAGATTGAAGTCAACCGTGATGTTGTCGATTTGGAAAAGATTTGTCATCGGTTTGTTTTTATCGGCCTGCTGCAGACCATGTATCTGCAGTGAAGAACCGAAAATCTGTACTTGTACGGATGCTATGTCGGTCTTTGCTCCGAATGCATTTTCCATGCCGCTGATTATTGCCCGTCTGACGAATGTATTTTTGAACAGAGTGACAGTGATGCCGATGCCTGCTATAAAGATGATGACCGCTGCAAGCGGTATAAGGTTGAATCTTCCTTTCTGCCTTTTTATCTGGCTGGCAATCAGCCTGAGATGTTTGAATTCGCTTTTAGGCAATACGGTATCCGGTGGAATGCAGACAGTCCCTGATGCATCTGTGCCGGACTGGAACAGAGATAGAATAAGCTGCCTGTCTGCATCTATATAAAGATGATTCAGAATCTTCTTTTCAAAGTTTTTCTGTGTGTATGATTTCTTGAAAAGGCCGGGGAGTTTTGATGCAGGTATCTGTTTTTCCTGTTTTGCGGGTTTCATATCATTCCTCCTCCATGAGACGCACTATTTTGCTTATCAGAGGCAGCGTATACAGGAACTTTATAAACCGGTATTTCATCCATACCGGTGCAATAACTGTACGCCACTGTCTGATGAAAATCCTTGCAGCTGCATAACACGGAATATACAGAATCAGTCCAAAAACGAGAGATCCTGCAACAATCGTATTATTGAATTTTGTAAAGCCAACGAACGGAATATCAAGCAGTCTGCTGTATAAACCTTTGAGCGGTTGTACAGTAAGCACCGTGTACCCGATTGTATCAAACAGCGGATCAAGCAGCGGTGCGATGCAGGCTGCTGCAAGCATCATGAGAAAATATGCGCCTTTATTGATGCGGACAAAAAGAAAGAAGATAAAAAGAATATACCACAGTATATTATTTTTTGGCATAAAGCCGAGCAGCATGCCCAGACTGACTGCGTGTGCAATGTCACCGGGATCTGCATTGGCGTTGAGGGATTTCAATAGTTTCACGATATAACTGAGCATATGTTTTCCTCCGTCACTTTACTATATCCGGTATTGGGCTGTTTTTCCAGCGATTGTGTTGATTTTGGTACTGCTGTTGGCGTATATTATAGTAGAAATAATAAGGGGATATATGAAACTATCAGAGCTTATGCCCGGTCAGGGCGGCTGTATCAAGGTTGTTGGAGGTGAGAAAGCTCTGCGGCATCATCTGCTTGATATGGGATTGACGCCCGGAACTCAGATAACGGTACGTAAGATAGCACCGCTTGGCGATCCCATGGAACTGACACTCCGGGGATATGAACTGACTTTGCGTAAAGATGATGCGGCGATGATAGAACTTGCCGATAAACCAGATCTCTATGCCTGCGCTTCCTGCAGTGCATCCTGTCCTTACCATTCACTTGAAAAAGCCAAAAAATAACACAGATATGAAACTAAAAATTGCACTTGTAGGAAATCAGAATTGTGGAAAAACCACACTTTTTAATCTGCTTACCGGCAGCAGTCAGCATGTCGGAAACTTTCCGGGTGTTACTGTTGAAGGCAAAAGCGGTACGATCCGGCAGGAATTTATTCCGCATGACGGTTCGGATGAAAAGCATATTGAGGCAGAACTGTTTGATCTTCCCGGAATCTATTCCATTGCTCCATATACACCGGAAGAGATTGTAACCCGTGATTTTCTGATGAATGAGCATCCTGATGCGATACTGAATATTCTTGATGCCACTAATATAGAAAGGAATCTGTATCTTACCCTGCAGCTTGAAGAACTGCAGATACCGATGGTGCTTGCACTGAACATGATGGATGAAGTGGTCGCTGCGGGGAACTCCATAGATGTGATGAAACTCCAGCAGGATATGCAGATTGATGCGGTCCCGATTTCCGCAGTAAAAGGTGACGGTGTATCAGAACTGGTGAACCGCATTATCGATGCAGCTGTCTACAAGAAAAAACCGGCAAAGATCGACTTCTGCGAAGTTGGCCCTGTACATCAGGCAATACACTCTATGGCACACCTTATCGCCGACCATGCGGATTCCCGCGGACTGCCTTTGCGGTACTGTGCCACCTGTCTTATCGAAGGTGATGATTCGATGGTGGAACGGCTTGGCATCAATGCCAACGAAAAGGACATCCTTGGCCATATCACTACCGAGATGGAGCGCGATGCAGGAACTGACCGCGAGGCTGCCATTGCAGATATGCGGTATGCATATATTGCGAAGGTAACGAAAAACTCTGTTCACCGGGTAGGGGACACTATTGAACAGAAACGTTCTGTAAAAATAGATAATATACTGACACATAAATATTTCGGAATCCCGATATTCCTCGGCATCATGTCGCTGATCTTCTATTTAACATTCGGGGTTATCGGAAAAACGCTGAGTGACTGGTTCAGTATGGGAATTGATTTTGTAACAGGGCTTGCTGACAAAGGGCTTACCGCCTACGGACTGAACCCTGCGTTCCATTCACTTATCATAGACGGCGTCTTTGCCGGAGTAGGAAGCGTGCTTTCTTTTATGCCGACTATTCTTGTCCTGTTCTTTTTCCTTGCGCTGCTCGAAGATACCGGCTATATGGCCCGTGTAGCATTTGTTATGGATACTGCTCTGCGGAAAATAGGATTAAGCGGAAAATCATTTGTTCCCATGCTGATTGGGTTTGGCTGTTCGGTGCCTGCCATTATGGCAACACGAACGCTTTCCAGCCGGCGCGATAAAAAGATGACCATATTTATCATCCCGTTTATGTCATGCAGTGCAAAGCTGCCGGTATATGCGCTTTTTGCAAGTGCTTTCTTTCCTGACAAGGCGGCACTGGTGATGATTTTCCTGTATCTTATGGGCTTTACCGTTGCCATTATCGCCGCTCTGTTTCTGAAAAATACTGTTTTTACCGGAAAACCGGTTCCCTTTGTGCTTGAGCTGCCTGCATACCGCATGCCGGGAGTAAGGAGCATGGCACTCAGTATCAAAGAAAAAGCGGGTGATTTTCTGCGCAAAGCGTTTACGATAATCTTTGCGGCAACGATTGTCATCTGGTTTCTGAGAAACTTTGATATCCGGCTTAATCTTGTGACTGATACGTCGCACAGTATTCTGGCTGTGATCGGTACGGCGATAGCGCCCATATTCGGCCCGCTCGGATTCAATGACTGGCGCCTTTCAACGGCACTTATTACCGGTCTTACCGCAAAGGAGGCTGTCGTAAGTACGCTGGCTGTCCTTACCGGAGCCGGAACAGGTGCAGCACTTGGCGCAGCGGTTGCTTCAATGATGAGCAGTGCTTCTGCGCTTGCATTTCTTACATTCACATTGCTGTATATGCCCTGTGTTGCTGCGATGGCAGTGACAAGACGCGAGATTGGAAAACGCAATGCATTTGGCGCTATGGCATTCCAGACGATAACAGCGTGGATTGTCGCTTTTATCGTCTATCACATAGCACTGCTGTTCTAGATTATTTTTCCATAAGGGCTGCCAGAATTGCCTCTGCCGGAGGCGGGCAGCCCTGAACCTGTTTTGCTGCACAGTTGCAGCATCTGCCTATTCCGATTCCCTCAAATGGTTTATCTTTAAATTCCTGGCCGATTGCTACCGGTCTGCTGTACGACCGGCCGGTGTTTTCACTGTAACGGTACAGCGCGTGCACAAGGTTGGCAAAACAGGCAGAGCAGGCTGAACGCTGGTCTACATTTTTTGCAAGCTGCTGTGCAAGACGTGCTGTGTGAGGTTCTATCCGTGTGGCATCTGCAGGTTTGTTTATTTCGATGATGTCATCGGGTGAAAGTGCCATTGAACCGGCTCCATATTTTTCCGCAAGTTCAATGTATGGAACTTCCCCGGTGCTGATCCCCATAAGAGAACAGCCGTAGGTATCTATCTGCACAGGGTCAAAACCGAGCATGATGCGGTCACACTGTACAGGGGTGCCGCCTTCCTCAAAGTTCAAGTCGCCGCAGATGTTGTCTACTATTGTGAGTGCCGGCTTGAGCGCTGAGGCGAGCGCTGCTATCGGTTTCATCAGTCCGAGCGCGTGGAACCGGCGTTTTTCCCTGTCCGGCAGACATCCTTTGCAGTTTTTCAGTGCGCAAGTCATTACTGCCTGTCCGTGCCCTTTTAACACTGGCAGATTGATAAGGTAGTCTGTTGCCAGTGCGGTATCTGTTATGGCGATGGGACCGATAGGTGTATCTACATCGGTAGTTGTATCTTTTTTCAGGTCTACAAGCGGAACTCCGTATTTTGCACCGATTTTATCATATCCGCAGACAGAGAAACCCCGAACGGTACTGTCTCCTACCCAGGCGCCTTCTATAATCTGTATATTTTTAATAGTATTCTGCTGCAGATACCTGATAACGCCTTCAAGAATTTCGCCATGGGTTGTCGCCCCGGTTTCCGGGGCATGTGCAACCACCAGATTGGGTTTTAGTGCCACTTTTGCGCCGGCTGGTATACGTGATGCAATATCTGCCTTTTCCATAAGGTGGATTACCATGTCGGTATAGTTTTTCCCGTATGAAACGTATATTTTTCTTTCTTCCATAAAATAAAACCTCGTCTTGTGCCTGGTGTCAGTATTACTCTTTATATGTGGTATATCTGTCGCGGCCACTTTCTTTTGACATATACAGCGCTTTATCTGCTTTTTTATACAATGTAACAACATCGGTTCCATCATCAGGATAAAATGCAATACCAGCGATTCGACAGCATAACTGTTCCATACAGCAGAATGATAAGATTTGCGGCGCATACTGCGATGATCCAAACCTTTGTCTTTTTATTCATGCAGCCCCCTGAATTGCTGAAATACATCAGTACTTTCTATTATATACTTCTATTCTATTTCAAGAAAGAGAAATAACAGGTATTGGGGAGATGCATTCTATGCATACGGACATAATATATTTTTTCTGATATACTGTTTTCATAATGGAGGTTTTCTTTATGAAGAAAAGTTTTCTAAAAACACTTGCTGTTCTGTTTGCTGCCGGAACAGTATTTTTTGCATCGGGCTGTGCTACAATGTCCAAGGCTGGAAAGCAGGCCAGTATCACTGCAACGGTTGTATCAGCAGATAAGTATGGCAACTGTACACTTTCTGTGACGGCAGACGAATTCACTGCCGGCGGATTTGAAGCAGGTGATATGACATCGGTAAAAGCAGGTACATTTGCCTATGATGCACCGGTCTGTACTAACTACAGCGATGTTGACAATGGCAAATATCTTATCAATGTGAGCAAAGGAAAGGTGTCCCTTGCAATTAATATGGGAAATTTTGCGAAGACCAGCGGTGCTGCAGAAAATACGCAGGTCACAGTGTCCCTGAAGAAGAAAGCTGGTTATCTGAAAGAATATCAGATCCGTCAGCTCAAAAAGAGTGAAGACCGCAGTGCTTATGCTTCCGACGAAGTGTTTGCAAACTTCCGTGCTGTAAAAGCCGGAAAAATTGCACAGAACAGACTGTACCGTTCATGCAACCCTGTGCTGGGAGATGTTCGCGCCCCGTATGCTGCAAAACTTGCTGAAGCTGCTAAAATACAGACTGTGATTAATCTTGCAGACAGCAAAGAAAGTGCATCTGCCCATATGGCTGATGCTCCGTATTATGCTTCTCTTGCTGATGCGGGCAATGTCATATTCCTGAACATGGGTGTCTCCTTTACAGACAAAGATTTCCTTGTAAAACTGCATGATGGTCTTGTATTCCTCGGAGAACACAAAAACGGCCCGTATCTTGTACACTGCAATGAAGGAAAGGACCGCGCAGGTTTTGTTTCTGCAGTCCTGGAAGCTGTTAACGGTGCCACACTTGAAGAAATGACTGCTGATTATATGACCAGCTTTGAAAACTATTTTGGTGTAAAAAAAGGAACAGAACAGTACTCTATGATTGGACAGACAATCCCTGATATGTTCAAATCACTGAACGGTGGAAAGACTGTAACGAACAAGAATGTCGGTGCTGTTGCAGAAAAATATCTGCTGACTACAGTTGGTCTGACAAGCGGGCAGCTTGCTGCCGTACGTGCCAATCTGCAGTAACTGTCTTTTATTCTGAATATGTAAGGCAGACGGGCTTGTTTATATATAAAAAGGCCTGTCTGCCTTTTTTGAGTTTTCCAGTATGAAAGAAACGGTAACGGTATATTTTTCACTTCCTTTTTACCCGGTAAAAAATAAGACTTTTTTTATAATGGGCACATTTCTTTTGAAGTCAGAAACACTGTGTATCAGATATATAATCCAAATCTGCTCAAAAGCGGTTTCCTTGTTTCGGAGATGCCGTTTGCCGACTGGTTTATCGGCAGAAGCAGACACTGGTTTGAAAACGACAGGACTGATAAACGGTATAAAAGTGTTCTGCTGTATGGAGTTGGTGAATCATACAGGACGGCCGTTTATTTTATAAAAATCGGTGCTGTTGACAGCACTGCAGTTGATACTGTCAAACAGAATATTCTGGAACTGGAAAATAAGTTTGCAAGCAGGGAATATTCTTTTAATTTCTATCTGCGTAACTGCTCAACGTTTGTTGCACAGAACTTGTACGCCATTCTTGATATACATAAGGTTCCGCTTGATGTTGTGCCGGTGTGTCTGTTTGACCGCATATACAGAACCGCGAAGAAGAAGGGTATGCTTCTTGAATCTGGAAAATTACAGTGTACGCTGAGTGATTCTTTCAGGGTGCACAGACTGTGTATTGGAATATGCAGTCTGCACGCGGAAAAGACCCTGGATGTACGTTACTGTTCCAGGCAGGACTGTTTATCTTCCATATCGCGGTAACCGCCCTGCATATAATTTGCCTGATATTCTGCATTCAGCTGCTGCAGTTCTTTTTTTCCGTCTATATACTGCTGATAATCAATCTCGAGCCCACCGCATGCACAGCAGCTTGAGCAGTCATCTCCACAACTGAGAGATTCTTCGACTATTTTTGCCCGTTCTTCTTTTGTCGTATCTTTTATCAGAATGCTTTTGTATTCCATACTTGTAATATACTATTGAAAGAGTAGGAAAACAAGTATTTGGAAATACCTGTTTTCCTGATGTATCATATTTTCTTCTGCTGTTCAGTCTTTGGCAGTATGATATTGAGCAGGATTGCAACAATGGTAGCTACTACAACAGGTGATTTCCCGAAGATAATAAGTACCCAGCCGGGAAACTGGGAGAGTGCTTTGCTTGCCTGGCTTATGCCTATACCAAGTGCCGCTGCGAGTCCTACGATGGAAGAATTGCGGAAACTCATTGGTTCCGATGTGACAAGTTTCATTCCTGTCATGGCAATGGATGCAAAAACTGAAATGGTTGCCCCTCCAAGTACACACTGCGGTATTGTTGTAAGCAGCGCTGAGAATTTTGGAACCATACCTGCAAAGAGTATCATGAATGCTGCAATGCTCATTGTTTTGCGGTTTATAACTTTTGTCGCACTTACAATGCCGACATTCTGGCTGTATGTTGCTGTCGGCATTCCTCCTATAAAGCAGCCGAATATATTTGATACGCCGTAACCGATGATACCCCCCTTGAGTTCATCTGTTGTCGGCTCCCGTTCAAGGCCCCCAATTGTCGTTGCTGTAAAGTCACCGATGAGCTGGATGGAATTGATTGCAAAGAGCAGTCCGATTGCCATACAGCTGGAAACTTCAAATTTGATGCCGAAATACATGATATGCGGAAGCTGGAAGAACGTGGCGTCTGCTACATTTTGCAGACTGACAAGACCGAATGGAATTGCTGCAAGATATCCAGCGATGATGCCTACAAGAATAGAAGCTAGTTTGAGGATTCCTTTACCAAAGTGTGTACACACTGTTACGACTATAAGTGTAAATACAGAAACTGCCCAGTTTTTCCATGAGCCGTACAGCGGTGAACCTGTTCCTCCTGCCATGTAGTTGATGGCTGTCGGGTACAGCGAAAGTCCTATGGTAAAGACAACTGTTCCGGTTATAAGCGGCGGAAAGAATTTGCGCAGCTGTTTTATGAATATGCCTGCAATGATGGCAACACATCCGCCTACCAGCTGCGCACCGAAAATTGTAGCCAGATCGTATCCTTCTGCAATTGCCTGGATGCTTGGCAGGTATGCAAAACTTACGCCAAGGATAACAGGGAGCCCGCTGCCCAGAAACTTTACCGGATGGAACAGCTGCAGCAGGGTAGACAGGGCTGCGATGATGAGTGAACTTTGCACCAGATATATTTTTGCAGCCGGTTCAAGGTGTGTAACGCCGGATATAATCAGTGCTGGCGTAACACATCCTACTATCATGGCAACGACATGCTGGAATGCCAGCGGAAAGGCAAGATTAAGCGGCGGTGTGCCGTCAAGCTGGAAAAGACTTTGAGAATCCGTTTTCATAGGTGATTTCTCCTTGTATTAGTGTGATGCATGTAAAGACAGGATGTTGACCTGTTTAAGTATATGGCATATTTCCAGTTTTGCAAGTAAAAATACAATAATTTTTAGAATGACAAAATATTATTTAGAATTTTCTTGCACTCTTTGTGAACTATGATATAATGATACTAATAAAAATTTGAAATCGGAGGAGTATATGATACTGATTGGGAACGGTAGAGTGGTGACCCGTGATGACAGCAATGCTTTTATTGAAGATGGTGCTGTTGTCTGTGAGGGAGAAATTATAAAAGATATCGGAATGCTTGCTGATATGAAGAAAAAATATCCTGAGGCGCGGTTTATCGATGCCAAAGGCGGTGTTATTATGCCGGGACTTATCAATATGCATAATCATATCTATTCCGCTTTTGCACGTGGACTGTCCATAAAAGGATATAATCCTTCCGGCTTCCTTGATATTCTGAACGGGCTCTGGTGGAAACTTGACCGCACCATGAACCTTGATGATACCTACTGGTCTGCAAAGGCAACATATCTGGACTGCATCAAGAATGGCGTAACAACGATATTTGATCACCATGCAAGCTTTGGTTCTATAGAAGGAAGTCTTGAAAAAATCAGCCAGGCATCTGCAGAGGCCGGAATACGAAGCTGTCTGTGCTATGAAGTAAGCGACCGTGACGGTGACAGAAAATCAGCAGCATCTGTTGATGAAAATGAAGCATTCCTTAAAAAATGCCGCAGTGAAAAAAATACAATGCAGGCTGGTATGGTAGGTATGCATGCTTCATTTACTATCAGTGACAAAACGATGGAAAAGTGTGCCCGTCTCGCAAAAGATTACGATACCGGCTGCCATATTCATGTTGCAGAAGGATTGAGCGATGTTACGGACTGCCTTTCCAATTATGGAAAACGTATTATCAACAGACTGGACGATATGAACATCCTTGGACCAAAGACGATTGCCGTTCACTGTGTACATATCGATGACCGTGAAATGGATATTGTAAAAGAAACAGACACGATGGTCGTTCATAATCCTGAAAGCAATATGGGAAATGCTGTCGGCTGCGGCGATGTTCCGGCGATGTTCCAGAAAGGTATTATGCTTGGACTGGGAACCGATGGATATACGAATGATATGCTGGAAAGCTATAAAGTCGGAAATATCATCCATAAGCATAATACAGGTGACCCGAATGAAGGCTGGGCGGAACTGCCGGTAATGCTGTTTAAAAACAATGCTGAAATGGCAAACCGGTATTTTGCACCAAAACTGGGGGTCCTGAAAAAAGGTACTGCCGCTGATGTCATTGTTACCGATTATATTCCGCTTACTCCGATGAATGCATCGAACATCAATGGACATACAGTGTTCGGCATGAATGGACGAAGTGTTATTACTACTGTATGTGCGGGAAAGGTTCTGATGGAAAACAGAAAGCTTACCGGTATGGATGAAGAAGAGATACTGAAAAAATCACGTGAACAGGCTGCTGACCTGTGGAAACGTATAAACGGCTGAAAAAGCCAATGGGAGTATGTATGAGTGACAGAATGACCCCGATTCCGTTTGCGGAACTGCTAAGGCATATTGTTTCTGAATATGTGTCTGAAAAAACAATATTCGGAATAAGAAAATTCTACAAAGCAGACAGCAGAAAAACACTGGCTGTTTTCGGTGAAAAACTGGAAATGCCCTTTGGCCCTGCTGCCGGTCCGCATACGCAGCTTGCACAGAATATCGTTGCCGCATATCTGTGCGGCAGCCGTTTCTTTGAACTGAAGACAGTGCAGAAACTTGACGGTGAAGAACTGAAAGTATCAAAACCGTGTATTCTTGCGGGTGATGAAGGTTATAACTGTGAGTGGAGTACAGAGCTGACTGTTCCCCAGGCATATGCTGAATATGTAAAAGGCTGGTTCTGTCTCAAAATTCTTGCAAAGGAACTGGCCCTTGGCAGCCCTGACGGCTTTGTGTTCAATATGAGTGTCGGTTATGATCTTGCCGGTATTAAACTGCCAAAGATAGATACTTATATAGAAGGAATGAAGCAGGCTGAGAATACTGCAATCTTTAAAGAATGCCAGCAGGCGGCTCTGGCAGCTGTAAAAGAGGGAATACTGCACCATGTTACTGCGGCTGATATACATGCAATACAGGGAACAGTAAGCAGAAGCATCACTATTTCCACACTGCACGGCTGCCCGCCGTCGGAAATTGAAAGTATGGCGATGTATCTGCTGACACAGAAAAAACTGAATACATTTGTGAAATGCAATCCAACACTGCTCGGATACGATTATGCACGCAAGGTCCTTGACGGACTTGGTTTTGATTATATCGCATTTGATGATCACCACTTTGTACAGGACCTGCAGTATAAAGATGCTGTGCCGATGCTGGCGCGGCTGCAGAAAACAGCAGACGGTCTGAGGCTGGCATTTGGCGTAAAACTTACAAATACATTCCCCGTTGATGTAAAAGGCGGAGAGCTGCCTTCGCAGGAAATGTATATGAGCGGCCGGAGCCTTGCTCCGCTGACACTGTCTGTGGCCAGAAATTTGAGCAGGGATTTTAATGGGAAACTTCGGATCAGCTATTCCGGTGGTGCAGATTATTCCAATATAGATGCAATATACAGAGCCGGTATCTGGCCGGTGACAATGGCTACAACCATGCTTAAACCGGG
>Ga0070399_1003440_pt1 | contig 14035 bp, 11 predicted proteins | sample BioMet4_FD_61217 | JGI IMG/M metagenome (GOLD analysis project Ga0070399, IMG submission 61217) | Microbial communities from bioreactor (seeded with sewage sludge) at LBNL, California, USA - Biofuel metagenome 4 (version 1) | ecosystem: Engineered > Bioreactor > Anaerobic > Unclassified ... | reverse complement strand
GCGCCCTGCGTGCTGTCGGTCGTAAAGTTCTCGCTCATGCTGCCGGTATCGGCGGCGATGACGATGCCGCCCGTAATGGTGCCGGTACTGTCGTAATCCAGCGCGCCGTTGCCGTTGGAGGCCGTGGAAACAAGCACGACGCCGCCCGTGATGGCGAGAGAGCCGTTGGAGTCGATGCCGTCGCCTCCTGCGGTGATGATAAGGGTTCCGCCGTTGATGGCGAGCTGGCAGGCGCTGGAAGAAGCGGAACCGCCCGCCGCGGCTGTTGTGCTGTCGGAAGCATTGATGCCGTCGTCCGCGGAGTTGATGACGATGCGGCCGCCGTTTACGACGACAGAGGTGCTTTCGAGGCCTTCATCGCAGTTTTGGATGTCGACGGCACCGCCGTTTATGGTCAGGCTGGTGGCGGCCTGTATGCCGTCGCCGGTTGCGTCGATGGCAATGCTGCCGCTGTCGAGGATGATATACCCCTTTCCGGCATCGGTGGTGTTGCTGGATTTGATGGCGTCGCCGCCGCTTGTAATGGAGAGTACGGCGTTGCAGATGGAAACGCTGTCCTTTCCTTTGAGGCCGTCGTTTACGGCGTTAACGGTGATATTGCCGCCGCAGACCTTCAAATCATCCTTGCAATAAACGCCGTGGTCGTAATTGCCGGTGACGCTCAGGCTGCCCGTGCCGTTAAAGGTGAGGTCGGCCTTGGAGTAGATGCAGGCGTTCGGCTCATTGGTGCCGGTCTCGAGGGTGTAGTTCGAGGAATCGGCAACGGTGTTCTCTGTGCCGTCGGCGAGGGTGATGAATACCTTGTCGGCCTGCCGGATGTTGATGGCGGGGCCGTCGGTGCTGGTGACGGATACGCCGTCAAGCACCAGCTGAACCTTTTCGGTATCGGCCACGTTTACAACGATCTGCCCGGAAAAGCTGCCGGTGAAAACATATGTGCCTGCTGCCGTTATGGTGATAACGCCGTTTTCCACGGTGACGCCGCTGCCGGAAACAACGGCGTCCGTGCCGCTGCAGGCGACGGTCACAGATGTGGAGGAATCCCACGTTCCGTCCAAATCGCCGGCAGAGTATTCACCGGTAGGAGCGGCGTCGTCCGTGGACACGGCGGACACTGCGGAAGATGCCGCCGTGTCGGAAGAAGTGGAAACCGCGGCGGAACTGGAAGAGCCGGACGTTACGGCCGAGAGAGAGCCGGCCGGCGTACAGCCGACGAGAACGGCGGTCAGAAAGGCTGCCGTAAGGATAAGGGTGCGCTTTTTGAGTAATCTCATAGTATTGTTCTCCGTATGGACGCTGGCTGGTTACAGCAGGTCCTCGCGCACGGTTGCCGTGCGGCTGATGGAAATCGGCAGATTGCCGTTGCGGGTGCGCAGCGCATCGAGAAACTCCTTCTCACTCTGCTCTGCGGCGGGGGTCAGGCGGTATTCCAGCTCAAACAGGCTGCCCATGTTGCTGGTTTTTACCTTTTCCAAGCTGACGCTGCGCGTGTATTTCTGGAACAGATCGTCGAAGGCGCCTTCATAATCCAGCCCTTCGGGGATGGTGACTTTGAGCGTTTTATCGCCGGTCTGCGTTTCACCGAAGTGCAGGTAGCTCAGCGCGAACTGCGCCGCGCCGAGAATCAGGGTGAAAATGGCCGCGATACCGAGATAGCCGGTGCCGGTGGCAAGGCCGATGGCCATTGCAAGAAAGATGGAACCGATCTCTCGCGCCGTGCCGGGCAGCGAGCGGAACCGCACCAGACTGAACGCGCCCATGACGGCAATGCCGGTGCCGAGGTTCCCGTTTACAAGCATGATGACCATCTGAACGATGGCGGGCATCAGCGCAAGCGTGACGACGAAGCTGCGGTTATATTGGTTCTTATACATATACAGCCCCGCGCATACAAGGCCGAGCGCAAGGCTTGCGAGGGTGCACAGGATGAGCTGGCTCATCGTGATTTCCCCGGCGGTGGCGGCGTAAGCGGATAAAATACTAGCAAGCATGGGTCATACCTCCGATAAAAATGTATTGCGGCTGCGAGAGAAACTCCGTGTAGCAGCAGCCGTATTTGGAAATAGAAGTGGGGAAAATGCCGTTTTCACTCAGCGTCCGGCTCAGCCACAGCGGCATGGCGCCGGGAATTTTGATCTCCATAAGAATCTGCCCGGCGATTGAAAGCCCGGAGCCTTCATCCCCGGCGGAAAGCTCCAAATCATAGGTGCGCCAGCGAATGTTCTGGTCGAAAGTGATGCGCAGCTCCGGCTGGCTGGGGTCGAAATACGCTTCGCGGTCATACGCGAGATAGACCTTGGGTTCGGGTTTGTAAAAGTGCAGAAAATAGTCGATTTCATTCAGAATTTGCTGCTGCTCGGGTTTGCAGGCCGGCTTTTTGCCCCCCGCAAGATAGGCGCGGGCGGCGGCCAGCGGCAGCTCCACGCGGCGCTTGTATACGATGCCTTTGTATTTCTTTTTCAATTCGAGAAAGGTGATGTCCTCATCGCCCGGTACGCCGTAACTGCGCAGCCGCAGCTTTTCTTTGTAAACGGGTTTTTCCAGCGAATGACGGACAAGCGCATAATCTCCGGTATCGTAGTAGATATTGCCGATGGAGTAGCGGCCGTAGGCGTCCGGCTCCAGGTGCTGTGCGAGCACGCCGGAAAGCGCATGGTATTGCTGCGGCGTCAGCAGATACTTCTTTTCGATGCGTGCGAAAGTTGTTTGTGCAGACATCTTTCTGTTCCTCCGTTTTTTCTTTACGGTGCCATTGTAACGGGTCAAGCTGAAATCAGTCTGAAACTTTCCTTTCAGCCTTTTTTCAGCTTTCTGCGGCTCACGCAAAAAAAGAGGAGAAAATATATGATTGATTTTGAACGATAATGATTGATTCGAGACTTTTTGTGCAGGAATACTAACCGGAAAACCGCATATTCGTGAATTATTTTGATTGATTTTGATTGAATATGATTGTATACTGAACTTGCAAATAAAGGAGGCGGGAACATAGATGCTGGCAAAGGAACGATTTTCTATCATTCTGCGGCTTTTGAACGCGGAGCGTACCGTAACGGTGCAGCAGCTGTGCGATGCGCTGCATACAAGCGAATCCACCGTCCGGCGCGACCTGCTCACGCTTGAGCAGCAGGGCGCGCTGGTGCGGCTGCACGGCGGCGCGACGCTGCCGGATGCGCAGTTCGTCGCGGCGGAGGAGAGCATGGTCGCCAAAGAGGGGCAGGCCGTGCCGGAAAAATCGAGCATCGGTTCGGCCGCGGCGCAGCTTGTCAGGGCGGACGATACCGTGTATCTCGACGCGGGCAGCTCGACGCTGCAAATGGCGCGGGCGCTCTCCGGGGAGGCGCTGCGTGCGACGTATGTCACGAACGGCATCGCCCACGCGCGCATCCTTGCGCAAAAGGGCTGCCGGGTGTATGTGCCCGCGGGGCAGATACGCCCCAGCACGGAGGCTATCGTCGGCGCGAGCGCGATGGCGAGCCTTGCGCGCTACAACTTCACCAAAGCATTTATGGGGGCCAACGGCGTCGCGCTGACGCAGCGCTTTACAACGCCCGACGCGGAGGAAGCCGAGCTGAAGGCGACGGCGCTGCGCCGTGCGCGGGAGGCATGGTTCCTGGTCGACAGCACCAAATTCGGCAAGGTCTATGCGGCGGTTATCTGCCCGCTGACGGAGGGCGCGCTGCTGACAAACCGGCTGCCGAATGAAAAGTATCGGGAATATACCTTAATAAAGGAGAGTGAACGGCTGTGATTTATACGGTGACCTTTAATCCTGCCATCGACTATGTGGTTCATCTGCCGCAGGCGCTGACGCCGGATGCAGTCAACCGCTGCACGGCGGAGGAATATCAGTTCGGCGGCAAAGGCATCAACGTCTCGGTTGTACTGCGCGCGCTCGGGTATGAAAGCACCGCGCTGGGCTTTGTGGCCGGCGAGACGGGCCGCTGGCTGGAAAGCGGCCTCACGGGCCTCGGCGTGCGCACCGATTTTATCCGCCTGCTCACGGGGATGACGCGCATCAACGTCAAGATAAAGGCGGGCGAAGAAACGGAAATCAACGGCGCCGGGCCGATGATTGCCCCGGCGGATGTCTCGGCGCTGTACCGCAAGCTGGATGCGCTGCAGGGCGGCGACGTGCTTGTTCTGGCGGGCAGCATCCCGGCCTGCATGGCGGGCGATACCTATGAAAAGATTATGGCGCGGCTTGCCGGGCGGGATATCCTCATTGCCGTGGATGCGACGCGCGATTTGCTCGTCAATGTTTTGCAGTATCACCCCTTCCTCATCAAGCCCAACAATCACGAGCTGGGCGAAATCTTCGGGCGCGAACTGAAAACCGATGCCGAGATTGCAGACTGCGCGGCCGAACTGCAAAAACGCGGCGCACGCAATGTGCTGGTCAGCATGGCGGGCGCGGGGGCACTGCTGCTGGATGAAAACGGCAGCGTCCACCGTATCGCCGCCCCGCAGGGTACCGTGCGCAACAGCGTGGGCGCGGGCGATTCGATGGTGGCGGGCTTTTTGGCAGGGTGGCTCAATACCGGCGACGCGGCGCAGGCGCTGCGGCTGGGCGCCGCGGCGGGCAGCGCAACGGCGTTTTCCCTCGGGCTTGCCACAAAGGCCGATGTCGAGGCCGTTTTAAAAACAATGGAATGATAGGCCGCCGCACGGCGGCTGTCAGATAAACGGAAATACAGGAGAGGAGAAATACACATGCGGATTACGGATTTATTCTCAAAGCAGTCTATCGCATTGAATTCCACCGCGGCGGACCGCGGGCAGATTATCGACGAGATGGTCGAGCTGCAGTGCACACACGGCAACATCACCGACAAGGCCGCCTATAAGGCGGCGCTTTATGCGCGCGAGGAAGAGGCTTCCACATATGTCGACGGCGGCATCACCGTGCCGCATGCCAAGGCTGCATGCGTCACCCGCCCGAGCCTTGCCGCGCTGCGCCTGACGCAGCCCGTGCAGTATAACGCCGAGGACGAGGAAAAGAGCGATTTGTTCTTCATGATCGCAGCGCCCGAAAACGGCAGCCTGCATGTCGATATGCTGGCGCGCATGATGCAGATGCTGATGAATGAGGAATTTGTCGCAAAACTGCGCGGTGCAAAAACGCCCGAGGAATTCCTCGCTGCCATCGACGCACAGGAGGAAGCCCAGTTCGGCGAGAAGAGCTTTACAAATGAGAAAGTCGCCCCGGCGGGATACCGCATCCTTGCCGTTACGGCGTGCCCCACGGGCATCGCACACACCTACATGGCCGCCGAGGCGCTCGTGAAGGCCGGCGAAAAGCTGGGGGCGCCCTGCAAGGCGGAGACCAACGGCTCCGGCGGCGCGAAAAACGTATTGACCGCGGCCGAGATTGCCGCGTGCGATGGCATCATCATCGCGGCGGACAAAAATGTGGAGACCGCCCGCTTTGACGGCAAGCCCGTGCTGTTTGCCCGCGTGGACGACGGCATCCATAAGCCCGAGGAGCTCATCAACCGGGTAATTTCCGGGCAGGTGCCCGTATTCCATGCAAAGGGCGGCGCGGCCGCCGCGCAGGATACCGGCAATGATACGGTGGCACACACCATTTACAAGCATCTGATGAACGGCGTCTCCCACATGCTGCCCTTTGTTGTGGGCGGCGGCATTATGATCGCGCTTGCGTTCCTGTTCGATGATTACACCATTGATCCCTCGAACTTCGGCATGAACACCCCGCTGGCCGCCTTTTTCAAGACGGTAGGCGTCTCGGCCTTCGGCTTTATGCTGCCGATACTGTCCGCGTTCATCGCTATGTCCATCGCCGACCGTCCGGGCCTCGCAGCCGGCTTTGCAGGCGGCGTCCTCGCCATGAACGGCACGAGCTTCGCGGGCCTTGCCTCCGGCTCGACAACAGGCGTTTCCGGCGGATTTCTGGCCGCCCTGCTCGCAGGCTTCGTCGCGGGCTATCTGGTTAAATTCCTCGAAAGAATCACCGAAAAACTGCCGAAGGCGCTCGACGGCATTCGCCCGATGCTCATCTATCCCCTCATCGGCGTGCTGTGCATGGGCGTTGTGATGTGCGCCGTCAACCCGGTTATGGGCGTCATCAATACCGGCATTTCCAACTGGCTGAATTCCATGGGCGGCGTGTCGAAAGTCTTGCTTGGCGCTATCCTTGGTGGTATGATGAGTGTAGATATGGGCGGGCCTGTCAATAAGGCTGCCTATGTGTTCGGTACGGCGGCGCTGGCCTCCGGCAGTTTTGATGTGATGGCCGCCGTCATGGTGGGCGGCATGGTGCCCCCGCTGGCTATCGCGCTTTCCACAACCTTCTTCCCGAAGAAGTGGACGGTCGAGGAACGCCGCAACGGCATCGTCAACTACGTCATGGGCCTGTGCTTCATCTCGGAAGGCGCGATTCCGTTTGCCGCGGCAGATCCGCTGCGCGTATTGCCCAGCTGCATCGTCGGTTCCGCAGTTTCGGGTGCGCTGAGCATGGCGTTCGGCTGCACTCTGCGTGCGCCGCACGGCGGTATTTTCGTGTTCCCCGTCGTGGGCAACCCGCTGATGTATGTGGTGGCTCTCGTGGCCGGCAGTGTCGTGGGTGCCGCTATCCTGACGGCTTTGAAAAAGGCCCGTACCGAGTAAAGCCGGGACGCATACAGCGCTTTTCCCGGTGCTTCCCAAGGTTATCGTCGCCTTTCGGCGTACATAACGGCATAGAGAATCACTGTGAGGGGCCCGCCGTACACGCGGCGGGAGAAGGAGAAGGACAATGCAGGTCGCAACCGGGAAAAGCGTACTCAATGGCATCGCCATCGGGAAGCTGAAGCTTTTCAAAAAAGCAAGCAAGGTCATCAGCGAGGCGTGCGTGGAGAACTGCGATGCAGAGCTGGAACGACTGGAAAATGCCCGTCAGAAAGCCATCGAACAACAGACGGCCCTGTACGAGAAGGCACTGGCCGAGGCCGGGGAGGACATCGCGGAGGTGTTCAATATCCACGCGATGATGCTGGATGACGATGACTTTGTCGATGCCATCAAGGAGATTATTACCGGACAAAAAAAATGTGCCGAGTATGCCGTGAAAACGGCCGGCGACAATCAGGCAGCCGTATTCGCGGCGATGGACGACCCCTATTTGCAGGCGCGCAGCGCCGATGTGCAGGATATCGCGCAGGCAATGCTCGATATTCTGATGGGCGTGGATTCCGGCAGCGTGCAGGGCACGGAGCCGTCGATTCTGGTGGCGGAGGATCTCGCTCCCTCCGAAACCGTTCGCCTTGACAAATCGCTTCTGCTGGGCTTCATCACCCGCGAAGGCAGCACCAACAGCCACACCGCCATTCTGGCCCGCAGCATGAACATCCCCGCGCTGATTCAGTGCAAGGATATCTCGCCCGACTGGGACGGCCGGATGGCCATTATCGACGGCTACAACGCCTGCGTGTACATCGACCCGACGCCCGACCTGCGCAAAACACTGGAAAAGCGCCAGAAGGAAGACCAGAAAAAGCTGGCGCTTTTGCAGGAGCTGAAGGGCAAGAGCAACACCACCATCGACGGCAAAACCATCAGCGTGTATGCCAACATCGGCAGCCCCGCGGACATCGGCGCCGTGCAGCAGAACGACGGCGGCGGCGTGGGCCTGTTCCGCAGTGAGTTCGTATACCTGAACAGCAAGGATTACCCCACCGAGGACGAGCAGTTTGCCGCCTACAAGCATGCGGTGGAATCGCTCGCTCCCAAAAAGGTCATCGTGCGTACGTGCGATATCGGCGCGGATAAAACCGTCGATTACATGAAGATGGATAAGGAGGAAAACCCTGCGCTGGGCTACCGCGCGGTGCGCATCTGCCTGACCCGCAAGGACTTTTTCAAAACGCAGCTGCGCGCGCTGCTGCGCGCCTCCGCCTACGGCAACCTCTCCATCATGTTCCCGATGATTATCAGCGTGCGCGAGCTGCGCGAGTGCAAGGAAATCCTCGCCGAGTGCCGCGCGGAGCTGGAGGCAGAGGGCGTAACGATGAAGCCTGTCGAGATAGGCACGATGATCGAGACGCCCGCCGCTGTGCTTTGTGCGGATGAACTGGCCGAGGAGTGCGATTTCTTCTCCATCGGCACCAACGACCTGACGCAGTATACCTGCGCGCTGGACCGCCAGAATGCGAAGCTGGAGCCGTTTGCCGATCCGCACCATCCGGCGGTGCTCAAGGAGATCCAGATGACCATCGACGCGGGCCACCGGCACAACTGCTGGGTCGGCATCTGCGGCGAGCTGGGCGCAGACCTTACCCTGACGGAAACCTTCCTGCGCATGGGTGTGGATGAGCTGTCCGTCAACCCCAAGAGCATCCTGCCGCTGCGCAAGACCATCCGCGGCATCGACCTCTCGAAGCCGGCGGAAAAAGCCTGAACGGCAGCTTGAAAGCATGAAAAGGCTGCGGAGAAACGCTGTATCGTTTCTCCGCAGCCTTTTTTATGCGGCGTGCCTCATCGCGTTTGCCCTTGCCAAAAAGGCAGGAAGGGAGTATAGTAACAATGTTACGTTAAAACAATTAACTAATTCAAGAGGTAAAGTATGCAGCCAGTGGTCTTTCTCTATTTCGTTGTCAGCTTCCTCGCTTCCATTGCGGGGGCAATCTGCGGTATCGGCGGCGGCGTTATCATTAAGCCGGTGCTGGATATGGTCGGGCTGGCGAGCGTTTCTACCATCAGCTTTCTTTCGGGATGTACGGTGCTCTCCATGAGCTGCTACTCCGTCGGCAAAAACGTCCGCTCCGGCGAGAACCGCGTCGATTTCAAAACAGGGACGCCGCTGGCCGTCGGCGCGGCGGTGGGCGGTATCCTCGGCAAGCAAATGTTCAGCGCGGTCAAGTCCATGTTTGAAAATCAGAACACCGTCGGCTCGGTGCAGGCGGCGTGCCTCGCGCTTGTCACGCTGGCGACCTTCCTGTATACGCTGCGCAAAAACAAAATCCGTACCCACAAGGTTACGAATCTTCCCGTCTGCCTTGCCATCGGCCTTGTGCTCGGCATTCTTTCGAGCTTTCTCGGTATCGGCGGCGGGCCGATCAACCTCGTCGTGCTGTTCTATTTCTTCAGTATGGATACGAAAACAGCCGCACAGAACAGCCTGTATATCATTCTGTTCAGCCAGATAACGAGCCTGCTCACGACGCTTTTTACCCGCAGCGTGCCGGAGTTTGCGCCCGCTGCGCTGGTGCTGATGGTGCTTGGCGGCATTGGCGGCGGCATCGTGGGCCGTATCTTTTACCGCCGCATGGATAACCGCGCGGTCGATAAGCTGTTTCTTGTCCTGATGGGCATTATCATCTGCATCAGCATGTACAATATGTTCCATTATGCGGCGCTGTAAATAATAAAGGAAAAAGGGGCGTCCCCGGTAAATCCGGGGATGCCCCTTTTTGTTTCGGGAGGAAGGCGGCGCTTATTTCTCGCCGATGACGCTGAATATCTTCTTTTCGTCGTAGCGGGAGAGAACCAGCGCGCCCGCGAGGCAGATGACGACGGCGACGACGGCGGCCACGCGGTAGCCGGTGCCGTTTGTGCCGATGGAAGCCAGCGCGGTGAACAGCAGCATGGCGGCGGCCTGCCCGAGCTTAAAGGCGAAGGTGCGCGCGGCATAGAACATGCCCTCGCGGTTTTCGCCGGTCGTGATGGATTCACTCTGCGCAATATCCGCGATAATGGCCTGAGGCAGGATGCCGAGGATGGCCATAGGGAAGGAGGCGACTACGATAATGGCGATGCCCCAGACCATGCCGCCGATACCGAAGAGGCCCGAAACAGCGGTGATGGCGTAGGCGGCGCAAAGCCCGCAGTAGCCGAACAGCACCAGCTTCTTTTTGCCTACGCGCTTGGCCAGCAGGTTTACGGGCACATAGCAGGCAAAGCTCAGCAGCGTCATGCCGACGTACAGCACGGTCGTCATCGTTTCCGGCAGAGCCATCAGCACGGTGACAAAGAAGGCGAGGCCCGTCTGGAAAATGGTGAGTGCAATCCAGTACAGGATGTCGGAACCGACAAAGATGCGGAACTGCCGGTTGGAAAAGGTCTTTTTCAGCGAGACGAACGCGTTGCCGCCGGCGGGCTGGGTCGTGATGTAATCTTTTTCATTGATGGCAAATACAGGTACCAGCAGGCAAATAAGCGCGACGGCGGCAAGGCCCGCAAAGGTAATGCGCTGTGCGTTTACACGGCCGAAGCTCGGCTCCAGCGCGCCCCAGATGAACGGCGCGGCATAGCCGATGGCGCTGCCCAGCAGGAATGTGACGGAAATGAAGGTGGAAATATTGATGCGGTCGTTGTTGGTCTTGCTCAGTTCGGGAATCAGCGCGTTGTACGGCGTGCAGTAGGTGGTAATGCACAGATAGTACAGCAGCAGCGCAACCAGCAGCCAGACGGCGTTCCAGACGGAAACGCCGTTGACGGGCGACCAGAAGACCAGCACGGTGATGATGGCGAAAGGAACCGCGATGCCGCGCATGAAGGGGATGCGGCGGCCGCGCGGATTCTTGCAGTTGTCGGACAGGTTTGCAATCCACGGGTCGGTCACCGCGTCGAACAACCGGCCGAGCGCCGTGATGCCGCCGATGATGGTGACGGCACCGAAAATGACGCGCCCCTGCGGAATGAACAGCGTCTGCCCTGCGGCAACGTTTGCACTGTCGGGCTGGTAGATGTATACGAGCCAGTTTGTGATGAGGGCGGAGAGCATGCTCCAGCCCAGCTGGCCGATGGCAAACAGCCACATTTTACCGGTGGTAAGTTTTTTCATTCTGATTTCCTCCTCATTTGCCTGCGGGCGTGGTTTCGCCCGCGCAGGGCTTTAGATAATTCAGCATCATATCTACCAGCGCAAGGAGCTGGTTCTCCGCGCTCACGGCATTGTCTGAAAGGACAATGCCGTTTGCACAGGCCAGCTTCTGCGCCAAAGCCATCAGCGCGTGGGTTGCCGTGTAATAAAAGGTTTCAAAGTCGATATCCCGAATCGTGCCGTCCGCACGGCCCTTTTCGTATGCCGTGCGCGCGGGCGTCTGCAAATCGAGGATATGCGCCTCATAATCCGTCAGCTCGTCGGGGCTGATGTGCTCGGCCTCTACGAAATTGTCGAAATCGCGGAAGAACTTGATGAATTCGGGATGGCCGGTATAGGCGGCGTAAAACAGCTTCAGCAGGTCGGCGCAGCGGTCGAGGCCGGATTTGTCGAGATGAACGGGGCTGGTGAACACGCCCTCCAGATAGCCGCCGATACGTTCCCATACATAGATGCCGGCTTCAATGACAAGCGCCTTTTTCGTGCCGAACCAGCGGTAGAGGCTTGCCACGCCGACGCCCGAACGCACGGCCACATCCGTCATTTTTACAGGCGTGATGCCGCGCTCGATAAACAGCGCACAGGCGGTTTCAATGATATTCAGGCGGAGGTCCTGCTGGACGGCGTGCATACGGCGCTCATATTCCATTTGACAAACTCCTTCTCGTGTGATAGCATGTAGCTCAATCTGATAGCTAAACTATCACAACGAGCAAAGATTGTCAACACATAGCACAAAAAACCTTTGAAAGACAAAAAAGGAGCGGTGGAAATATGGATAAGAGCAGTGTGATATTCGGCAACGTCATGCCGGGAAAAGTATGCCGCAAGGCAGAAAAAACGCAGAGGGACAGCATCCGAAAATTCGGGGATGACCGCAATACGCCGTACCATCTGGCGCTGTCACGGAATCCGGTGCTGGACGACCTCGGCACATCGCTGCTGGTAAAAGGGGATGCGCCGCTCTCCGCCCTGCCCGAAAATCCGGTCGTCATCGGCAATATCCGCATGGGCTTCGGCCATTACCGCATCTCCATGGCGATGTGCAGCGCGGCGAAGGCTCTCGGCTGCACGCCGCTCTGGCTCGACCTGAACAGCTTCCCCGATACAACAGGCGGTAAAATTATTAACCATTCCAACGAACTGTACAGCATGGGCTCGCGCTGGTCACAGAAATATCCGCTGTTCAACAAGCTCTTTTGGGAGCCGCTGAACAGCGAGGGCTTCCGCCAGCTTTCCTATAATGCGTGCGACCAGAAAAATACAGAGCTGATGACGGCGGTGTACGGCGATATCGACAGGCGCGTGCCCGTGGTGGCCACGCATGTCTGGCCCGCGCAGGCGGCTGTCCACGCGGGGATGCAGCGCGTCGTCAACGCCATCCCCGACAACTGGCAGATGGCGCTGCACCTTTCCGAGGGCAGCATCCACACCGTTCAGACGCCGAGCGCCTATCTCGGCTATAAAACGCTGCGTGGCATGGATAAGGAGAACACCCTGAACCCGATGCCTGCGGGCAGCCTTTATAATGTCGGCCACTATATCGACCACGAGCTTGTGGCGAACCTTGAGGCGGACAGCGCCGCCCGCATCGCCCGCGCCGAGGGCGGCGCGCCGCTGCGCTGGCTGCTTACGGTGGGCGGCGCTGGCGCACAGGCCGAATTGTTCCGCGCCATCCTCAGCGAATTGATGCCGCTGGTAAAGGCGGGGCACGCGGCTGTGTTCGTCAACGCGGGCGACCACAAGGATGTGCTGGATGCGCTTTGCCGCGAGGTGCCCGGCCTTGCCGACGGCACGACCCATACCGACTATGAGGAGATTAAAGGCTTTGCACAGCAGGCGCTGACCGGCGAGGTGCAGGGAGTGCACCTGTTCTGGTCGCAGGATATCTATACCGCCGTGTACGCCACGAACCTGCTCATGCGCGCTTCGGATGTGCTGATGACGAAACCCAGCGAGCTGGCGTTTTATCCGGTGCCGAAGCTGATGCTGCACCGCGTGGGCGGCCACGAGGCATGGGGCGCCATCCGCGCGGCGGAGCTGGGCGACGGCACGTTCGAGTGCGAAACCGTGCCGCAGACGCTGCAAATGCTGCACATCCTGAATGAGGAACGCTCCATCCTTGCGGATATGAGCCGCGCCATCCTGCGCCAGAACGCCATCGGCACATACAGCGGCGCCTATAAGGTCATCCGCCTTGCCATGGGGATGCCTCTGGAATAAAAGAGGCGCCTTGGCCGTCCTGCCGAAAGCCTTACATAAAAAAGCACGTTTCCGCGATGCGCCGACGCATTGCGGAAACGTGCTTTTTCTTTTGCTCTTGCCGCCGCCCTTACAGGATTTTGGACAGAAACGCCTGCAAACGCGGATTCTTCGGATGGTCGAACAGTTCGGCCGGGGCTTCGTCTTCCTGGATGATGCCCTCGTCGATGAAGATGACGCGGCTGGCAACCTCGCGGGCAAAGCCCATTTCGTGCGTTACGACAACCATCGTCATGCCGCTGTGCGCCAGCTCTTTCATGATTTCGAGCACCTCGCCCACCATCTCGGGGTCGAGCGCGCTCGTCGGCTCGTCGAACAGAATGACATCGGGGTCCATCGCCAGCGCGCGCGCAATGGCGATGCGCTGCTGCTGCCCGCCCGAAAGGCTCGCGGGGTAGGCGTTCGCCTTGTCGGACAGGCCTACGCGCGCCAGCAGCTCATCGGCTTTTTTGTCGGCCTCGGCCTGTGTGCGCAGCCCAAGCAGGGTGGGCGCCATTGTCAAATTCTGCTTCACCGTCATATGCGGGAACAGGTTGAAGTGCTGGAACACCATGCCCATTTTAGAGCGCAGGGCGTCAATATCCTTTTCGTTGACCTCGACGCCTTCGAATTTGATGCTGCCGCCGGTCGGGACCTCCAGCCGGTTGAGGCAGCGCAGAAAAGTCGATTTGCCGCAGCCCGAAGGGCCGATGAGACAGACGACGTCGCCGCGGCAGATATCAAGGTCAATGCCCTTCAAAACGTCCAGCGCAGGGGTAAGGCCCTTGCAGCCTTTTTTCTTTTCGCCGCCGTAGGTCTTGGTCAGCCCGCGGACTTCCAAAATTTTATCTGTCACTTTGCGCCAACCTCGCTTCCATGCTGCCAAGCAGTTTTTCCAGCCCGATGACCAGCACCAGATAGATCGCCGCCGCGCTCAGCAGCGGGAAAAAGGCGCTGTACGTCTGGCTGCGG
>Ga0070399_1003435_pt1 | contig 14054 bp, 12 predicted proteins | sample BioMet4_FD_61217 | JGI IMG/M metagenome (GOLD analysis project Ga0070399, IMG submission 61217) | Microbial communities from bioreactor (seeded with sewage sludge) at LBNL, California, USA - Biofuel metagenome 4 (version 1) | ecosystem: Engineered > Bioreactor > Anaerobic > Unclassified ... | reverse complement strand
TTACCTGTTCTTGGCTCAGGCTCACTGTGGTATCCGCGAATTCCGGTGTGCTGGCTGTTGCCTCATTAATCTGGATCTGCGCTGCATTCATTTCCATCGATGCGGCACAGCCGTCCTGAACGACCAGATTCACCGCCTGATTTTCACCCAACGCGATCGTTGTACTGCCGTTATAATCTGTTCCGTTAATAATTACTGTTAAACCACCTTCTTGGGCTACAGAGTTACCGGTGATATTCGAAGAGGCGGTGATTGCAGTACTGGAACCGTTTTCCTTTTTGGCGGTCAAGGCCGTTTTCCGGGGAATTATTTCTGTAGTTACGGCGGAGTCTACATTCTGGGTCCCTTGTGTATTGGATGACTCCGTACCCTGTGCATTCAAATTGCCGACAGCAATACCCTTAATGTTATCCGTGACACTTTTCATGAAATCTCTAAATAACAATGCAGTCTGATCATTATTACTATTTTGGACGGGATTCGTGACGCTCCCACTTATGCCCGGTGTAATCTGCAGGAGTGTCTTCCCATCCTCGTTCCTTTCTGAAATACTTGCGTCTCCATAAACGCCGATCGTAACGATCTTGTCCGTCGGGCAGACCTGATTTGACGCGGCTTCTTCTGCGCGCACCGGGATCACAACGATCATGTCGATAAAGAGCGCGCTGACTGCAGCTATTATGGTACTTCTGATACGCTTATGCTTCATTTTCACCCTGCCCTTCTCTTCTTCCGGAAAACCGGGAGGCAGAAACCTCACGCAATAAGTTTCTGGCATGCCTGTCTGTTCTATTTCAGTACATCGCCGGTAACATGTTCTGAAAATATTATAACATGATATTTCGGATTTCTATGTATATTTTTGCTTTGATATTTCATTTTCGCATATTTTTGTCTGATTTTAAGACCCTGATTTCAATTTTCTAATCTGCCGGTTATTGTCCAATGAGGTGGTTATTATCGGTATATGCAGCATCCGATGGAGTGCTGTCCTTGGACGGAGTGCTATTGGACGGAGTACCAGGTTGCTTACTACCGTCTGTATTAGATTCTTTACCGATGCTTTGATTATTGTCAAATTGTCGCCCGGAGGGATTCGCGCTGCTATTATCTGATATTGCGGTCTCGATACTTTGCCGCGTCTTATCAGCCAGGGTAAATGCCTCTGTAGTATTGAGCAGTGAGTTTATGGGAAGATCTACGCCGTACCAGTAATAACCTACTTTCGTGTATTCCTGAAGCTTTGTGAGTTCACGATTCAGAATACTGGGTTTATCTCGGTTAGTCTGCCACCACCGTAAATTGATAACGATACATTTCTTATCATCGTCAACAACAAACAGCTGTCTGCAAAGAAACATTACCTGTTCTTTGCTGAGTTGCACTGAGGTATCCGCGAGATTCGGTGTGCTCTTTGTTGCCTCATTGATCTGGATCTGCGTTGCATTCATTTCCATTGTTGCGGCACAGTTGTCCTGAATGCACAGGTTCACCTTCTGACTACCACTGAGTACGACTGTTGTAGTGCCTTTTAAGTCGGCCTTGATTTTTGGTGTACCGACAGTCACTCTTAAGTTGTTTTCGGCATTAGATGCGACAGCAGTATCCGAAACAGAAGTGGTGACACTGTCGTCATTTGAACCGTCTGCATCTATGGACAGGTTCTTCAACTGGGTAGCCTGTTCTAAGCCTAAAGTCTGGATCCCCTGTGTACTGTTCGTATCTGTACTCAAGTCACCGACAGACAGTTCCGTATTGTCTGTCACAAGACTTTTCCAGCTGTCTTTCCAAAAAGCTGCTGTCTGCTCATTACTATTATACTGGCTAAGATTAGAGACTTTCTCCGCTCCGGCCGGTGCGAGCTGCATGAATATTTTTCCGTCCTTTTCCCCCTGTGAAACACTTACGTCTCCATAAACCTTGACCGTAACGTTCTTGTCCGTTGGTCTGACCAGATTCGAGGTGACTTCTTCTGCCCGTATCGGGGTCACGCCGGCCATTGCGATACTGAGCGCGCTGATTGAAGCTATTATTGTTCTTTTGATACGTTTACTCTTCATTTTTTCGCCTCTGCCTTTCCCTGCTTCCGGAAAACCGGAAGGCAGAACCCTCGCACAATGAGCGCCTGACATGCCTGTCTGTTCTTATTTCAGTACATCGCCGGTAATCGATTATATTAATATTATAACATGATATTTCAAACCAAAACCAAAACAGATACTTCAGTTCTATAATTCCATTTTCGCATGTTTTTGTCTGATTTAATACATTTATTTCATTTTGGATGTTTTTTATGCAAAAAAACAGAAGCGGGTTTTTCCCCGCTCCTGCCTTATAAATAATCTTTATACCTTTGCTGCTTTTATCCCGCCGGCAAACTTCCGGATTTCCGATGCGCTTTCATAACGGTCAATCTTCCCGTCATGAACATCTATCAAAGTCGGTGCCTGCATAATGCCGAATGCTTCGGAGAGGTCTTCATTCTCTTCCGCATCAATGTTATGGTACTCAATTCCTTCCAGGAACTGTTTTGCCATTCTGCAGTTCGGGCAGGTCTTCGTCGTGAACAGATAAAGTCCCTGTTTCAGTTCGCTCTTTCCTTCCTCTGCCTTCCGGTCCACTGCCGCCTTTACGATTTCCTGTGCCTTGTCGGAGTGTTTCTTTAAAATGGAATGGGCAATATCATAAGTGGTACGGTTCTTATACTCCTGCAGCTTGCCGTCATTCCAGTTCTGGACCGGACGGTAATAGCCGGTAATCCTGGAATATACTTCTGCCGGTTTCCCGCAGACCGGGCACTTCGTATGCTCACCGGCCAGATACCCGTGCTCCGCACAGATGGAGTAGGTCGGGCTCAGTGTGTAGTACGGAAGTTTGTAATTTTCCGCTATGGTCTTCACGAGCTTTGCCGCGCTTTCCCAGGTGGGCATTTTCTCACCCAGAAACGCATGGAACACGGTGCCTGAGGTATAGAGCGTCTGCAGTTCATCCTGAATGTCCAGTGCATCGAACACATCGGAGGTATAGTCAACCGGCAGATGGGAAGAGTTCGTATAGTAAGGCGTATCACCCTTCACACCGGCGGTCTTGATATCCGGGTACTGCTTCACATCGTGCTTGGCCAGACGATAGGTTGTGGATTCCGCCGGCGTCGCTTCCAGGTTGTAGAGATCTCCGTACATCTCCTGATAATCGGAAAGACGCGATCTCATATGATTCAGCACATCCTTCGTGAATTTCTGGGTCACCGGGCTCGTCAAATCCTTGCCGATCCATTTCGCGTTCAGTCCCGCTTCATTCATGCCGATCAGTCCGATCGTGCTGAAATGATTCTCAAAGGTTCCGAGGTACCGTTTCGTATAGGGATAAAGTCCGCCGTTCAGAAGCTTCGTGATGACATCCCGCTTGATCTTTAAGGATCTGGCGGAAACATCCATCATGTGGTCGAGTCTTGCATAGAAATCATCCTCGTCCTTTGCCAGATAGGCAATCCGCGGCATATTGATCGTCACGACGCCGATTGATCCCGTGGACTCGCCGCTTCCGAAGAAGCCGCCGGATTTCTTTCTCAGCTCTCTTAAGTCAAGCCGCAGCCTGCAGCACATGGAACGTACATCGGACGGCTCCATATCGGAGTTGATATAGTTTGAAAAATACGGAGTTCCGTACTTCGCGGTCATTTCGAAGAGCAGACGGTTGTTCTCGGTATCCGACCAGTCGAAGTCCTTCGTGATGGAGTAGGTCGGGATGGGGTACTGGAACCCTCTTCCGTTTGCATCGCCCTCGATCATGGTCTCGATAAATGCCTTGTTGACCATGTCCATTTCCGGTTTGCATTCCGCATAGGTGAAGTTCATTTCCTTTCCGCCTACCAGTGCGGGAAGATTCGCCATGTCCTTCGGAACCGTCCAGTCCAGTGTGATGTTGGTGAACGGCGCCTGCGTGCCCCATCTGGACGGCGTGTTGACACCGTAGATGAAGCTCTGGATGCACTGCTTCACTTCCTTATAGGGAAGATTATCCACCTTTACGAACGGGGCAAGGTAGGTGTCGAAGGAAGAAAATGCCTGCGCTCCGGCCCATTCGTTCTGCATGATGCCGAGGAAATTCACCATCTGGTTGCAGAGCGTGGAAAGATGCTTTGCAGGGGAAGAGGTGATCTTTCCCGGAATGCCGCCGAGGCCTTCATTGATCAGCTGCTTCAAGGACCAGCCGGCGCAGTACCCGGTCAGCATGGAAAGGTCATGGATATGGATGTCGCAGTTGCGGTGCGCATCCGCGATCTCCTTGTCGTAGACTTCCGAGAGCCAGTAGTTTGCCGTAATGGCTCCGGAGTTCGAAAGAATAAGGCCGCCGATGGAATAGGTGACCGTGGAATTCTCCTTGACACGCCAGTCTTCCACCTTGACATAGGAATTTACCAGTTCCTTGTAGTCCAGCATGGTGGCGTTCATGTTTCTGACCTTCTCGCGCTGTTTCCTGTAAAGGATATAGGCCTTCGCCACATCCGTATAGCCGGTCTGCTCCAGCACATGCTCCACGGAGTCCTGGATCTGCTCCACGCTGACAGAGCCGTTTTCCATTTTTCCCTGGAAATCGGCAGTGACTCTGAGAGAGATCAGTTCGAGAATATCATGGCTGTATTCCCTTCCGGTCGCCTTGAAGGCCTTCTTGATCGCCTCCATAATCTTCTCGAGTTTGAATTCGACATTTTCTCCGTCTCTCTTTATAACGTTTATCATGACAATACTCCCCCTCTTTGGATCGATGTAAACAATTATAGCAGACCGTCCCGAAAATACAACATCTATTGGCCATTTTATGTCAAAAAACTACATATTGTGTATCTTGTCCCCCACTTTTGACATTTTTCACAGTTTTTCGTCCCACTCGGAACGAAAACGCGTGATCTCCGGGGATGCTTTCTGTCATAATAACCATAAAATAGTTTTCGGTTCCAAAAATAATCTTATGTTAACTGTTTTTCTTTTCCAATCTTGCCGCCGTTTCCGCCGGTACCCTTGCCTTCACCAGAATTCCCTCTCCGGTGTACTCTTCCGATATCAGTTCCCCGGCTTTCCGGATCATCTGAATATCTCCGGCCTGCGGATACGGAAAAAGCTTCTCGATATAGATTTTCTGTTCCCGCAGGATTTCCGCCAGCGCTTCCTTCAGGTTTTCCAGACCGCTGCCGTTCCTGGCGCAGACTCTGACCGCTTCCCTGGAACTGAAGTCCCGCGGCATGATATCCCCCGTCACGGTATCCATTTTGTTGAATACCGTTATTGTTTCCCTTTCCGCAATGCCGAGGCTCTTAAGCGTATCCCGCACGACCTTCATCTGCAGTTCCGCTTCCGGGCTTCCCGCATCCACAACGTGAAGAAGGATATCCGCATACTTCGCCTCCTCCAGCGTGGAATGGAAGGATTCGATCAGGTTGTGCGGAAGCTTCCGGATAAACCCGACGGTGTCCGTGAGCAGAACTTCCTGTCCGTCCGGCAGGAGAAGCTTCCTTGTAGTCGGATCGAGCGTTGCAAACAGTTTGTCCTCAGCGGTGACGGATGAATTCGTCAGCGCATTCAGAAGCGTCGATTTTCCGGCGTTCGTGTAGCCGACGATCGCGGCAACCGGCGTATGGGAACGCTCCCTTGATTTCCTGACCGTCTCGCGGTGGCGTTCCATGACGGAAAGCTCTGCCTTGAGCCTTCCTATTCTTTCATGGATGGCTCTCCGGTCGGACTCGATTTTCTTTTCGCCCGGGCCCCTGGTTCCTATCCCGCCGCCGAGCCTGGAAAGAGAGGACCGCATTCCTTCCAGATGTGCCGCCGTGTACTTAAGCTGTGCGAGTTCAACCTGGATTTTTCCTTCTCCCGTCACGGCATGTCCGGCAAAAATATCAAGGATAAGCACCGTGCGGTCCATGACCTTGACGCCGAGCAGATCCCGCATGTTCTTCATCTGCGCGGGAGAAAGTTCATCGTCCGCTATAACGCCGGTGGCCTTCGTTTCAAAGATCCGCTCCTTTACCTCGGCAATCTTTCCGCTACCGAAGTAAGTCGCCGGGTCCGGTTTTTCCTTGACCTGGATGATCGTGCAGAGTGTCTCGGCCCCTGCCGTCTCTGCCAGGTCCTTAAGTTCCCTTAAGGACCCTTCCGTGTCGTTTTCCTTTTTATCTCCGCCCGGGGATATTCCGAGAAGGATGACTCTTTCCTTCTCCTCCTCCGTCCGTATGAGTTCCGCCATTCGTTTTCTCCCGTCACCTTGTCTTCAGGAAAACAATTTCATGCTGCGCTTTTTCATCCGGGCCGTATTTTTCCTCGTAGGCTTCAAATTTTTCCAGTGCCTTTTTGTACTGTCCCAGATATTCACAGCAGGAAGCCTCGTTAAAGTACAGTGCCGCCGCCGTCTTTTCCGAACCGCCGTTCTGATCCGTACCTGATCCGCCGGAAGGGAGAAGCGATATTCCCTTTTCAAAATCCGGCAGCGCCTTGTCATAGTTCTTTCTTCCGAAATAAATCATGCCGATGCGGTTGAACAGTTCGGCATTCTGCCTTGTTTCGTTCCCCGCGGCCTTTTCATAAAGGGAAAGCGCCGTGCCCGTCCGGTCGTCCTTTCCGCTTCCGGTAAGATAAGAGCCGAGGGCGTAAAGCGCATTCATGCGCAGCGCTTCCGTGCCGGAAGATTTCTTTTCGGTATCCGACGTTTCTTCCGCCGTGTTATAACAGCTTAAGGCGTCGTCCGCGGAACCTTTTCCTCTGACAATGCAGACCGTGCGCAGATAAAGCCAGGCCGGCTGATTCCCGTTCTGTCCGATCAGTTCCGCATAAGTCCGGTCTGCCGATGCATAATCTCCGGCGCGGTATTCGGCTTCCGCAAGATAACTGCGGATATCCTTCTCCAGGTCCCCCTGCTTTTTTCCCTCTTTTATCTTCAGCGCGGCGGCAAACTTTTCCGCCGCATCGGAATAGCTCCCGCTGTTTAAAAGAGTGATTCCTTCTTCCCTGAGTTTCCTCTCCTGCCGCATTTCGCCGCATCCGGAAAACATGACAAGAGCCGTCAGCAGCAGGACAAGGAAGCGGAAAATAAATCCGTTTTTATGTTTCATTGTTTTCCCGTGCTCCCGAAACCGCCTCTGTTCCTGTCCCCGAGTTTATCCGTTTCCGCAAAGGTAAATGCAGGCTGGTGCGCCATGATGCGGAACTGGCAGATCCTGTCGTTCGTGCGGATCTCGGTATCCCTTAAGGCCAGTGCCGGGAAGAACCACTGGTCTCCGTCGCCGCAGTAAGTCTCGTCGATCACGCCCATGGAATTGGTCTGGATGATTCCGAAATTTTTAAAGGTCGAGCTTCTCGGAACCACATGCGCCTCATACCCTTGCGGCAGTTCCATTGCCACGCCTAAGGGGATCAGCCTGAATTCTCCTTTTTTCATGCGGATGTCCTCTGCGGCGCGCAGATCCACCCAGTCGCTCTTTCCTTCAATAAAAGAGAGCTTTTCGATCCGATCGGTAAAATATTTGATTCTGATTTCCATATCCGTCCTCCGCGTGCTCTGCCGTGTTTACCCGTATTCCCGAAAGCCGATCAGCCGTACACCGGCTGCATCCCCGATTTGAGGAAAAAAACGCCGCCCGTTCATCACGGCGGCGTCATGTTACCTTCTGCCATTCTTATGCGACGATTGCAGGATCGGCCTTTGCCGCTTCCGCTGCGGCCTGTGTTCCCTCATCAGCCGCAGGCGCTTTTCCTTCTGTGCCGTCCGTACCGGCCGGATTTTCGTCCGGTTTCGTTTCTCCGGCGGCTGCTTCCGGCTGTCCGGCTGCATCTTCCGCGGTTTCGGTACCGAACTTGTAGTTGACTTCCTCCTGAACCTCGTAGACGATTTCCGCTTCCTGATCCGGCGTTACGGAAGGAAGACTCTTTTTGGAATCCACGCCGAAACGGCGGAGAAATTCTTCCGTTGTGGCGAACAGTGCCGGTCTTCCCGGCGCATCCAGTCTGCCGGCCTCATAAACAAGACCGTACTCCACCAGACGGTTCACCGCATGATCGGAGGAAACTCCCCTGATCTTTTCGATTTCGGCCTTTGTCACCGGCTGCTTATAGGCGATAATGGAGAGTGTCTCCAGAACGACATCCGTAAGCGTCTGCTTCTTCGGTGTCTTTGCCACCTTGATCAGCTGCTCATAGTACTCCGAGCGGGTGCACATCTGATAGCACCCCTCCAGTTCGATGATCTGCATGCCGCGGTCTTCGTCCTGATACCGTTTCCGCAGACGCTCGACCACCTCCCTGGCCTCTTCTTCCTTGCAGTCCAGGGCGGCTGCGATCTGCCGCAGCTCCACCGATTTTCCCATGGTAAAAAGCACAGCCTCCACCACGGACTCCTGCTTTTTCTCTTCTTCGTTCATCCTTCAAAGTCCTCCAGTCCGGAAAGATCCAGTTCCTCATCGGTTCCTTCCTCTTCCGTTGTTTCGATCTGAATATCGTCAAACAGCTTTTCCTGCGAGGTGCGGATTCTTCCGAGTTTCATGAGTTCCAGCACGGCAAGAAATGTAACGACCACTTCCACCTTGGAATTTTCTCTCTCCAGAAGATTCCGGAAAGAAAACTTCCTGTTCTGCCTGGCAAATTTCAGAAGCGTTCCGATCTTCTGCGAAAGGCTCACAGGTTCCTTCTTGATGGTTCCGAACTTGCTGCGCTCCGGGTCAATCCGGTCTTCCTTCCGCTTCATCACCGTTTCAAAGATCTGCTGCAGCTTTGCCAGCGTCATCCCGTCGAACAGACTGTCCAGGTCGACCGGCGGTTCATACTTCTGAACTTCCTTCGGTATGGTCGGGTCCTTATAAAGGATCTGTGCCGCATTCTCGGCACGCTCGGCCAGTTCCTGCGCCATCAGTTTGTACTTCTTGTGTTCCAGGAGGCGCTCCACCAGTTCCGCCCTCGGGTCCACTTCCTCTCCGGTTTCCTCGTCCACTTCCGCAGGCAGGAGCATCCTCGCCTTGATGTCCAGGAGAGTCGCTGCCATGACCAGAAAATCCGACATGATATTCAGGTCTTCCGTCTCCATCTTCGACATGTACTCCATGTACTGGTCGGTGATCTGGGAGATCGGGATATCGTATATGTCTATTTTTTCTTTTTCAATCAGGCTGAGAAGCAGATCCAGAGGACCTTCGAACTTCTCGAGCTTATAGGATAACTGTTCTGCCATACCCGTCCCCGATTTTTCGGATTTTGCGGCACCGTCGTCTCGCACAGGCCGGGAGACAGAAAGCGCCCGCATCGAAGAATATTATAACCGATGCGGGCGCGCCTGTAAAGCAAAACAGCGCAAAATATACGCTTAATGTGTCAGTTTCACCACTACCACTTGTGGTTTATTATGCAAACGGATGTTCACGGTGTGGGTCCCCGTCCCGGCGCTTATTATCAGCTTTGAACCGTCCTTTTCCTTCATTCCGGTCACCAGACGGCTGAAAAACTGAAACTGCGGCGTCATCAGGCCGATATCACCCGGCAGGCGCACCGTTCCGCCGTGAAAATGGCCGGACAGCGTGAGATCCGCTCCCCATCCCGCATAGGCGGAAAGAAAAAGCGGGGAATGGGCCAGAAGGATCTGGAAACAGTCCTGCGATGCGGGTCCCACCCGGGATTCGATGTAGGCCGGTTCCATTTGGTCGCAGACAATGTTCCGGTAATAGTTTTCCGTGATATCAAGCCCCGTGATGCGGATATCGTCGTCCAGCATGGCGGATGCATTGGAAAGGTGACGGACTCCCATCGAACAGAGCGCTTCATGAAATTCGTCGTAAAGATCGCCGTAGCGCTCCCTGCCCCGGTCCAGCCTGGTCTCGTGATTCCCGTTTCCGTAGTACACCGGATACCGTTCCGTCAGGCTTTCGCAGAAATCGAGAGCAGGACGGATGTCCGCTTTTTTCTTCACATTCATCATGTCTCCGCCGATCAGAACCGCATCCGGCGAGACCGAACCGATCATGGAAAGCAGCTTTTCGTTATGCCGCCCGAAGACCGCATTGTGCTGATCCGAAAGAAAGACGAGCGTTCTGTCCCCGGAAAGAATTTTCTCCGAACGGACATGATAAAATACACAGACCGGAGTCCTTCTCTCATGTTCGGATTCAAGAAGGAGTCCCGCGCCTGCCGCCGCCATTCCGGATAAAAACGCTGCTTTCATCTTCCTATTCAATCCACACTCCCTGTCTGTCCACGCGGCATCCGTCAGGAGCCGTTCCGTTTACAAGCATCTTTCCGTCGGCACCGAGATAATACCATTTGCCGTCATCCTGAATCCAGGACGACTTTTTCATTCCGCCGAAGGACGGCCGCAGGTAATACCAGTTTCCGGCTGCGTCCTTTCTCCATCCGGTCGCCATGTAGCCGGTGTCGTCAAACCAGTATTCAAATCCGTTCAGCGTCAGCCGCTCGGACTGCGCTCTCTTCCCGTTATCCTTTACATAGAACCATCCGGTATCGTTCTGGTTCCAGCCCGGCGTTTCGGAAACGCCCGGACCGTATGAAGCGCCTTTACTCTCCGAAGTGCCCGATGCTGCTTTTCCGCTGCCGATTGCCGTCACCGTGGAACCGCTCTTTTTCCCGGCTGCATTTCCGGCCTTCGCAAACCCGTAATCCAGAAGTGCCTTCGTGTCCGCATAATGCGTCGAACGGCTCTTCATGACGACCGCGATCAGACGGACGCCGTTTCTTTCCGCACAGGTGACCAGCGTGTTTCCAGCAGCCGAGGTATACCCTGTCTTTCCGCCGAGTATGCCCTCGTAATACTGGGAATTGCCGGAGTCAATCATCTTATGTCCCATGACGATCGTCGTGCCGTTCGGGCGCCTTAACGTGGCCGGAAAGGAATAGCTGACCGTGGAATCGATTTTCCGGAACGTCTCGTTTTCAAAACAGGCCTTCGCGATCAGCGCCATGTCATGCGGCGTCGTGTAGTGGTCCGCATTGTCCAGTCCGTTCGGATTTGCAAAATGGCTCCCGGTACACCCTAAAGAAGCCGCCTTTTCGTTCATCATGGCAGCAAATGCGGACACGCTTCCGGCCGTGTGCTCCGCCAGACCGTTGGCCGCCTCGTTTGCGGACTTTAAAAGAATGGCATACAGGCAGTCCCTGACGCTCACGGTGTCTCCGGCCGTAAGTCCCAGCGTCACCGCGCCGGATTCCAGGTTTGTGGTCGCGCTGTCCGTAAAGGTCACGGTGTCGTCCGGCTGACATTTTTCAATCACCAGAAGGGCGGTCAGTATTTTCGTGATGGACGCCGGATAATATGCGGTATCCGAATTCTTTTTATAGAGAAACTCTCCTGTTGTTGCGTTATAAAGCGCTGCGCCTTCCGAAGCAATATCCGGTTCCTGTACGGTTTCCGCCGCCGCGGGGAACGTCACCCGTACGGAAAAACACAGTACCAGAACCAGTAACAGTGCCGTCTGTCTCCGCAGTTTCCGGAACGCACAGTCATTCATACTTTTTCAGATCCTTCCGTTATTTTTTCTTCGTCGTTTCTTCCGCCGCTTCTTCCGGCTCTTCCGCGTCCTGGCGGCTGATAATGACCGCGCGGTTGTCCTGATCGATGGATCCGTCGGTATTCGGAAGAATTTCAAACTGATAGCCGTCGTTTTCAAACGTATATACGTTCTCGGTCTTGTCGCCGAACTCATATCCCTCGATGTTATTGCCGTAGGTCTTGCTGATCTTGATTCCCGGATCCAGTGCGGCAGCAAATTCTTCTGCGGTATTTGCCTTTGCATTCAGCTTGAACAGATCTCCGGCGCTCGTTTCAATCAGCCAGATGGCATTCTCTCTTCCCGTGTTAACGCTCTCATCTTCCGTATAGGCCGCAACCTTGATATCGGGATTTGCATAGCTTAACAGTCTGGAAACATCGTGGGTATCTTCCGTTAACGGTGTGCCGAAATTGCCGACCGCCACTTTATAGCTTTCACCCATCATATCCGCATAATCATAATTCAGTTCTGCCTTCAGCACAACCTTTGCCGCCGTTGTCGCCGGTGCTGCGGTCGTTTCCGGTGCCTTTGTCACGGCAGGCGCTGCCGTCGTCTTTAAAGCCGCTGTCGATGCAGCCGCCGTCGTCTTCACATCCGCTTTATTATTTCCGCAGGCCGCAAGTAAAAGCATACCGGCACACATGGCGCATACCGTCACACGTCTGTAATTTTTCTTTTTCATTCCTGTTGTTCTCCTTCTCTGCGGGACATTTTCCGTCCCGTGCACAGCAAATACTTTACCACAGAAGGATTCGGAATTTATTAAGACGAGATTAATTTTTAAGGATATTTCTGATTCTTTCTTCGGTTTCGGAAACGCTGCCCTGCAGGAAACCGGCGCTGCCGCCGCATTTAAATCCGTGTTCCCGCAGCTTTTTCAAAAAATCCGGCATACTTTCTTCCCGGTACCCCAGTACGAAACGGTAGCCTTTTTCCTCCGAGCCGGAAAAGATGCCGCAGTATCCGGCATGCTGTTTCAGCAGACTGTTTACGGCATTCCTTGCCGCGGACATATCGATTTCGCCGGTGAACAGGACAACATCCTTTTCTTCCTCCGGAACAGCGGAGACCTGCAGATCCAGCATGCGCGCTTCCAGACCGGCAATCCGGACAGAGTCCTCTTTTTCCTTTTCCTTCAGTCTGCGGACAGCCTCCGCAATTTCCGGCTGCTTCGCCGAAAGCATGGCCGAAATTTTTTCCGTGCTCTCCTGTTTTGCCGAAAAATCTTTCAGGGCGCGGTTCCCGCAGACAATGTTCAGACGCACGCCGCCTTTGTAATTCTGCATGTTCACGACTTTTAAAATGCCGATCTCTCCGGTTCTTTCCACATGCGGCGCACAGCAGGCGCAGACATCCGTATCCGGAATCTCGACAATGCGGACATCCTTTTCCAGATCGAGCTTGCTTCTGTATTCCAGGGTCTTCAGTTCATCCGCCGTCGGAAAATAAACCTTCACCGGAAGGTTACTCCAGATCCGTCTGTTCACTTCCTCTTCAATCTTCTTCATGTCCCCGGCGGAAATGACGCCGTTAAAATCCACGGTCGTCTCTCTCTCACTCAAATGGAAACCGACATTGTCAAATCCGAACGTCCGGTGGACGAGTCCCGAAAGCATATGCTCCCCGGTGTGCTGCTGCATGAAATCGAAGCGCTGCTCCCAGTCCGTTTCCCCGCTTACCGTCTTCCCCGGTTCCAGCGGGTCGGACAGCTCATGGTAAATCGTTCCGTCGGTAATCCCGACGTAAAGGACCTCCTGTCCGTCAAGCGTTCCGTGGTCGCAGGACTGCCCTCCCTGTTCCGGAAAAAAGGCGGTCCGGTCCAGTATAATCCTGAACCGCCCCGTCTTTTCGTCTTTTTCACATGAAAGAACCGTTGCCGTAAATTCCGTTTTACGGACATCCTCATAATATATTTTTTCAGTCATTCCCGCTGCCTTTCCGGTGCCTTCGGTTCCTGCCGCGGCATCTCTATGTAAAAGCATATCACGGACGCAGCTGTTTGAGAAATGTTTTCAAACGGTTATCATTCCAGGATCCTGTCCCCGCCGCAGAGTGTCTTGAATACGGACACCGATTTCAGTGACGAGATGATATTGAACCACTGATACCCGCCGTCATATGCCGCCGCATTCCATGCCGTATAATAAATATTCGGAACGGATGTTTTTTTCTTCGTAATCGGATTATAGCAGGAAACGCACACGGCATACTGCTTCCATTCCCTGTTCGACTTGCACTTTACGGATTTGTTGTATCCGCTCTGATCGTAATCTCCCAGCAATTTCTTCATATCCGCCTCGATGGTTTGTCAGCCGCAGTCTTGCAGCCCTTTCCGCCGTCTGTATGCGTACTGTAGATCATGCCGTCCTGAAGCACCAGGATTTCCATTGCGCCCGGCGTTTCGGACTCGATGTTCAGGAGTCTCCCCACCGCATCCGGATTTGCCGCATAAAAATATTCCAGCTGTCTCGCGATCTGTTTCGCATTTGCTCCGTCTGTCTGGTTGGCTGCCTTT
>Ga0070399_1003419_pt1 | contig 14097 bp, 8 predicted proteins | sample BioMet4_FD_61217 | JGI IMG/M metagenome (GOLD analysis project Ga0070399, IMG submission 61217) | Microbial communities from bioreactor (seeded with sewage sludge) at LBNL, California, USA - Biofuel metagenome 4 (version 1) | ecosystem: Engineered > Bioreactor > Anaerobic > Unclassified ... | reverse complement strand
CATAAGATTTCAACTTAATTCTAATTTTCTGACTCATTCTAATTTAAATAATTAATAAAACATTTTATATAAAAAGAAACGCTCATTAAGAGTCATTCGCTAACGAGCGATTCCATTTTATTCTATATTAAATCAACACGTCCTTTTACTTCTTCGAGTACATTCCTAGCAATCGAGCTAGCAACTTGTGCATGATGAGAATAAGACATTGATGAAGTAGCACGACCAGAAGTGATAGTACGTAATACTGTTACATATCCAAACATCTCAGCCAAAGGTACCAAAGCCTTAACGATACGAGCACCAGAACGGCTAGATTCCATACCTTCTACTTGACCTCTACGCTTATTCAAGTCGCCTATTACATCACCCATGTTCTCTTCAGGAGTTACCACCTCAAGTTTCATAATGGGTTCCATTAATACTGGACCTGCTTTAGCACAAGCATTCTTATATGCATTCAAAGCACAGACCTCGAAAGATAACTGGTCAGAATCAACCGGATGATAAGAACCATCCAACAATTCGACCTTCAAAGAGTCCAGAGGATAACCAGCGAGGACACCATTTTTCATTGCATTTTGGAATCCTTTCTGAACACAAGGAATAAACTCTTTAGGGACGTTACCACCTTTAACCATATCAACGAACTGAAGTCCACCCTGAGTAAAATCAGAATCAACAGGACCAACATTTACAATGATATCGGCGAATTTACCACGACCACCAGTTTGTTTCTTGTATACCTCGCGTAAATTAACCGTCTTAGTAATAGCCTCCTTATAATTAACCTGAGGACGGCCTTGATTACATTCAACTTTGAACTCACGACGCAGACGGTCAAGAATAATATCCAAGTGAAGTTCACCCATACCAGAGATAACTGTCTGACCGGTTTGATCATCTGTTTTAACTCTGAACGTAGGATCCTCTTCAGCCAATTTAGCTAAGCCATTAGAAAGTTTATCCAAGTCCTTTTGAGTCTTTGGTTCAACTGCAATACCGATAACCGGTTCAGGGAAGTCCATTGACTCCAAACGGATAGGAGCATCTTCATCACAAAGCGTATCGCCAGTATGGATATCTTTAAATCCGACAGCAGCGCCTATATCACCAGCACCTACTACATCTACAGGATTCTCATGGTTAGAGAACATCTGGAATAAACGCGAAATACGTTCCTTCTTTCCTGAACGAGAATTATAGATATAAGAGCCCGATTCAATCTTACCAGAATAAACACGGAAGAATACCAAACGTCCAACATAAGGATCTGTAGCAATTTTGAAAGCCAATGCACAAGTCTTATCATCTTCAGATGGTTTACGGTCTTCCTCTTTATCTGTATCAGGATTCGTGCCAACAACATTCGGAGTATCCAATGGTGAAGGTAAGAAAGCACAGATATAATCAAGTAAGGTCTGAACGCCCTTATTCTTGAAAGAAGAACCACACAACATAGGAACAAGTCCCATTGCTACGGTACCTTTACGAATAGCGCGGATTATTTCTTCTTCAGTGATCTTTGAAGGATCATCCAAAAATTTCTCCATTACTGCATCATCAAAATCTGCAGCTTTCTCGATCATCTCTTCACGATATTGCTGAGCAGAATCCATCAAATCAGCAGGGATTTCATCAACCTCATATTCGGCACCCATTGTTTCATCATTCCAGAAGATAGCTTTCATCTTAATCAAGTCGACTAAACCTTTGAAAGTTTCTTCAGAACCGATAGGAATGACAATAGGACAAGGATTTGCGCCTAAGATAGCTTTCATTTGGCGAATGACTTCAAAGAAGTCTGCTCCTGAACGGTCCATCTTATTAACATAGCCTATACGAGGTACATTATATTTATCAGCCTGACGCCAAACAGTTTCAGATTGCGGTTCAACACCACCAACTGCACAATATGTAGCGACAGCACCATCGAGTACACGTAAAGAACGCTCTACTTCAGCAGTAAAGTCCACATGCCCCGGAGTATCAATTAAATTAATCTTATATGTTTTGTTATCCCAATTCCAATGACAAGTTGTGGCTGCAGAAGTAATCGTAATACCACGTTCCTTCTCCTGTACCATCCAGTCCATTGTAGCTGCGCCATCATGTACTTCACCGATTTTATGAGTTAAGCCGGTGTAGTATAGGATACGCTCTGAAGTAGTCGTTTTACCAGCATCAATATGAGCCATGATACCGATATTGCGCGTCAAGTTCAAATCTTGTTTTCCCATTATAATCTTTTTACATTAATATCAATCGTGCTGACTCGGTATTAGAATCTAAAGTGAGCGAATGCACGGTTAGCTTCTGCCATCCTATGCATATCTTCTTTTCTCTTAAATGCACCGCCTTGTTCGTTATATGCATCAACAATTTCTGCAGCTAATTTATCAGCCATTGATTTTCCGCCTCTCTTACGAGCATAGGCAATCATATTCTTCATAGAAACTGATTCTTTTCTATCAGGACGGATTTCAGTAGGAACCTGGAAAGTAGCACCACCGACACGGCGAGATTTAACTTCAACCTGAGGAGTAATATTATCTAATGCTTTCTTCCAGATTTCGAGTGAAGATTTCTCTTCATTAGGAAGTTTAGCTTTTACAGCATCTAGAGCAGCATAAAATATTTCGTACGAAACATTCTTTTTGCCGTCATACATTAAATGATTAACGAATTTAGAAACCTTTTGATCATTGTAAACGGGATCCGGCAGGATGACACGTTTTTTAGGTTTTGCTTTTCTCATTTGTTTTGAATTTAATGTTTTTGTTTATGGTTGTCTATTCGAACGTCTTCAACTCCCTCTCTAAGGAATTTACTCAACCTTTTATCATAGCTTTTCCAATAAACTCAAACGAATTTTATATTTTTATTATAGTTATTATTTCTTTGCAGCACCTGCTTTAGGACGTTTAGCACCATATTTCGAACGTCTTTGCAAACGACCTGCAACACCTGCTGTATCGAGTGTACCACGTACGATATGATAACGAACACCTGGGAGATCCTTTACACGACCGCCACGAACTAAAACGATAGAGTGTTCCTGAAGATTATGACCCTCACCTGGAATGTAAGAGTTTACCTCTTTGGAATTTGTTAAACGAACACGGGCGACTTTACGCATAGCCGAATTAGGCTTCTTAGGGGTAGTTGTATACACCCTAACGCAAACGCCTCGTCTTTGAGGACAAGAATCTAATGCAGGAGACTTACTTTTGTCTACCAACACTTCGCGTCCTTTTCTTACTAATTGCTGAATTGTAGGCATTTTTAATTGTTTTTTATTTATTATATTATGTTTATATTTGTTCTAAACTATACATTTTGGGCTGCAAAGTTACGAAGAATAATTTATTAATCAATTATTTTTGAAACCTTTTTTCTTCAACAACAAATATTTTTTTAAGCTTCACCTTGAATATGAGGTACAGGAGGCATCGGTATCTCGTCCGACATCCGAATTTTTCCAAATACTTGCTCGTATTTTTTGATATTGTCTTCAAGGGCGAACAATAATCGCTTAGCATGTTCAGGTGCTAAAATAATGCGCGATTTAACAGGAGCCTTAGGCAAGCCGGGGAATACCTGTGCAAAATCTACGATAAATTCCGAACTCGAATGAGTAATAACTGCCAAGTTCGAATAAGTACCTTCTGCTACCTGGTCATTCAACTCTAATTGGAGCTGATTATTTGTTTCTTGCTTTTCCATACTATTTGTTATTAGTTTATTAATGGTCAAATTTACGAATTAATTTCGACAAAAGATAATGTTAATGACATAGAGACAGATTACTGATAATTATCATTTACTTTTCTTCTTGAGCCAATCGGCAAATACTAGAGACCTTCTTTGACATCATCAGTAATTAAAAGATTTCATCAAGTTCTTATCAGCGCGTTAACGTCGCACGATCTCGTTTTATACCATATATAATATAGTATAGAAGCGAATACATCATCTGTTTCAAATCATATTAAAGTAAACTGATTTTATTACTTCACATAGGTGATTGAATTACATCACACTTGTGATTGAATTCGGTCACATAGGTGATTGAATTCCTTCACACTCGTGACTGAATTCAGTCACAAGTGTGACAGTACCAAATAATAATGATAACGGCATAAATCTGCAGTCAGTACATCACTCTTTCATTGCTATCTTATCAATTGTTCTTTATTAAAAACAAAAAAAGAGGATATATCTTAATGATATACCCTCCTTCTTAATATCTAATAAAGGACTTATTCTACATCTTTATAGTCGAGAACAGTCTTCTTATTTGCAATAGCACGGTCATATTCTTCTTGAGATCCTACGACTATCTTCTCGAATTCACGCTGTCCGGTTCCTGCTGGAATCAAATGACCGCATATAACATTTTCCTTCATGCCTTCCAATTTATCAACCTTTCCGTTGATAGCTGCTTCATTCAGGACTTTAGTAGTTTCCTGGAATGATGCGGCAGACATAAAGCTCTTTGTCTGTAATGCAGCGCGCGTAATACCTTGAAGAATCTGTGTAGATGTAGCAGCTACAGCATCACGGACCTGAACCAACTTCAAGTCACGACGTTTCAGCATACTATTTTCATCACGAAGTTTACGAGCAGTTACAATCTGGCCAGGTTTCAGATTAGGTGAATCACCTGCATCAGTAACAACCTTCTTGCCCCAGATTCTATCGTTCTCATCCATGAAGTCGAGTTTGTCTACTACCTGTTGTTCAAGGAAACGAGTGTCACCCGGATCAACAATTTCAACTTTACGCATCATCTGACGAACGATAATCTCGAAATGTTTATCATTAATCTTCACACCCTGCAAACGGTATACATCTTGAATTTCATTGACGATATACTCTTGAACAGCTGTAGGACCTTTGATGGCTAAGATATCGGCAGGTGTAATAGCGCCATCTGACAACGGCGTACCAGCACGTACATAGTCATTCTCTTGTACCAATATCTGTTTAGAAAGAGCAACGAGATACTTCTTAACTTCACCGCTCTTCGATGTTACAATGATTTCACGATTACCACGTTTAACCTTACCCATCGTTACCTCACCGTCGATTTCAGATACGACAGCAGGATTCGACGGATTACGAGCTTCAAAGAGTTCGGTAACTCGAGGAAGACCACCCGTGATATCACCAGCCTTACCGACAGCACGCGGAATCTTCACGATAACCTCACCGGCAATAACCGACTGTCCGTTTTCGATTACCACATGGCCGCCTACAGGCAAGTTATAAGTACGTATCAGTTCACCGCTTTCGTCGATGATGTGAGCTGTAGGAACTTTGGTCTTATCCTTGGACTCAATGATAATAATTTCACGAAGACCGGTAGACTCATCCGATTCAACCGTGTACGTTACATTCTCAATAACATCTTCGAACTCAATCTTACCAGAAACCTCGGTAATGATGACGGCATTGAATGGATCCCATTTAGCTATCAGCGTCCCCTTCTCTATCACATCACCATCATTGACATACAGAATAGAACCGTAAGGAACGTTGTGCGTAGACAAAACGATACCTGTATTTACATCAACGAAACGAACTTCAGCAAGACGACCGACTACTATCTTCGCATCTTCGCCTTCAGTTATAATCTTTCCTTTAGAGTCTTTCTCTTCACCAATCTTCACATCGACGGTACGGAGTTCCTCAAATTCAAGTCGTGCATTATTCTTAGCAACGATACTTGCATTTGCAGCAATGTTACCAGCTGTACCACCGGCATGGAACGTACGTAATGTCAACTGTGTACCAGGTTCACCGATAGACTGTGCGGCAATGACACCGACAGCTTCACCAACTTGAACCATACGACTAGTTGCTAAGTTTCTTCCATAACATTTAGCACAAACACCATGCTTTGATTCACAGGTGAGTACTGAACGGATTTCGACACTTTCTATAGGAGACTCCTGAATCTTGCTTGCAATCTCTTCTGTTATTTCTTCACCGCCGGCAACAAGTAGTTCGCCTGTCGTAGGATGAATAACATCGTGAACAGAAACACGACCCAAGATACGTTCAGCAAGTGTAGCAATAACTTCATCGTCATTGGTCAAGTCGCTGCAGACAAGTCCTCTTAATGTACCGCAGTCATCTTCAGTAACGATGACATCATGAGATACATCGACAAGACGACGAGTCAGATATCCTGCATCAGCTGTTTTCAAAGCGGTATCGGCTAATCCCTTACGAGCACCGTGAGTTGAAATGAAGTACTCCAATACAGAAAGCCCTTCCTTAAAGTTAGAAAGAATAGGGTTCTCAATAATCTGACCACCTTCGGCTCCAGCTTTCTGAGGCTTTGCCATCAAACCACGCATACCAGAGAGCTGACGAATCTGCTCTTTAGAACCACGGGCACCGGAATCAAGCATCATATATACTGAATTGAAACCTTGATCATCCGAAGAAATAGTCTTCATTAATATGTTTGACAACTCGGAATTGACATGTGTCCAAGTATCGATAACCTGATTATAACGTTCATTATTGGTAATGAAACCCATGTTATAGTTATTGATTATCTTCTCAACCTCATCATATCCCTTGTTTACAAGTGTCTCCTTTTCTTTAGGGATGATAATATCATTCAAGTTAAACGACAAGCCACCTTTGAATGCCATATTGTAACCCAAGCTCTTGATACCGTCGAGGAAATCACAAGTTTTTGCAGTACCACAAGTTTTAATTACCTTGCTGATAATATCACGTAAAGATTTCTTAGAAATAATCTCGTTGATATATCCTACTTCTGGAGGAACTATCTCGTTGACGATAACACGTCCAACCGAAGTTTCGCGCATAATATCAACGATTTTCCCATTCGCATCCAAGTCTTTCACAATGACCTTGACAATAGCATGGATATCAACCTTACCGCTATTGTAAGCAATCAATGCTTCTTCAGGACCGTAGAATGTCAGGCCTTCACCTTTAGCCCCTGTACGGAGTTTTGTAATATAGTAAAGACCGAGAACCATATCCTGAGAAGGTACTGTGATAGGAGCACCATTAGCAGGGTTAAGAATATTGTGCGGCTCAAGCATCAACAGTTGAGCTTCCAATATTGCTTCATTGCTTAAAGGCAAATGCACGGCCATCTGGTCACCATCGAAATCGGCATTGAAAGCAGTACAAGCAAGAGGATGTAATTGAATAGCTTTACCTTCAATCATCTTCGGCTGGAATGCCTGAATACCTAGACGGTGCAATGTAGGAGCACGGTTCAAAAGAACAGGATGTCCTTTCATTACATGTTCCAATATATCCCATATAACGGGCTCTTTACGATCAACAATCTTCTTAGCAGATTTAACCGTCTTAACGATGCCGCGCTCTATTAATTTACGTATAATGAATGGTTTGTAAAGTTCGGCAGCCATTAACTTAGGAATACCGCACTCACCCATTTTCAATTCAGGACCGACAACGATAACCGAACGAGCAGAATAGTCGACACGTTTACCAAGCAGATTCTGACGGAAACGACCTTGTTTACCTTTCAAACTATCAGAAAGGGATTTCAAAGGTCTATTCGAATCAGTCTTTATAGCGCTCGACTTACGTGAATTGTCGAAGAGTGAATCAACTGCTTCCTGCAACATACGTTTTTCATTACGCAGGATTACTTCAGGAGCCTTGATTTCAATCAATCTCTTCAGACGGTTATTACGGATAATAACACGACGATACAAATCATTTAAGTCGGATGTTGCAAAACGTCCGCCATCCAATGGTACCAAAGGACGGAGATCGGGTGGAATTACAGGAATAATCTTCATAATCATCCACTCAGGTTTGTTCCTTCCTTTAGAAGCACGGAAAGACTCTACAACCTGTAGACGTTTCAAAGCCTCATTCTTGCGTTGTTGTGAAGCGTCGTTGCTGGCGCGATGTCTCAATTCATAAGAAAGAGCATCCAAATCCAGACGAACCAGTAAATCGTATACTGCTTCAGCACCCATCTTCGCAATGAACTTATTGGGATCAGTATCTTCCAAATACTGATTATCTTTAGGAAGATGGTCTAATATATCAAGATATTCATCTTCAGACAACAAATCATATTGAGCGACACCGTCATCTGCTTTAACTCCCGGCTGAATAACGACATAACGTTCGTAATAGATGATAGAATCAAGCTTCTTTGTAGGCAAGCCCAACAAATAGCCGATTTTATTAGGGAGTGAACGGAAATACCAGATATGAGCTACAGGAACTACCAATTGAATATGTCCCATACGTTCACGACGAACCTTCTTCTCGGTTACTTCGACACCACAACGATCGCATACGATGCCTTTATAACGAATGCGTTTGTATTTTCCACAATGACATTCGTAATCTTTTGTAGGGCCAAAAATCCGTTCGCAGAACAAACCGTCACGTTCTGGTTTGTACGTACGATAATTGATGGTTTCAGGCTTCAATACTTCCCCATATGAATTTTCAAGAATCTCCTCCGGAGATGCCAAACCAATTGAAATCTTCGTGAAACTATTCTTTAACTTATTATCTTTTCTAAAAGCCATATTATAATAACTAATAAATGAATTGACCTTATAATTAATCGAGATTAATACTTAAACCTAATCCCCTTAACTCATGTAACAAGACATTGAGAGATTCAGGAATACCCGGTGTCGGCATTGGCTCACCTTTAACAATAGCTTCGTAAGCTTTCGAACGACCAGAGACATCATCGGATTTGATAGTCAAGATTTCCTGAAGAACATGTGCAGCGCCGAAACCTTCGAGTGCCCAAACCTCCATTTCACCAAAACGTTGTCCTCCGAATTGTGCTTTACCGCCCAAAGGCTGCTGAGTGATCAAAGAGTAAGGACCTATAGAACGGGCATGCATCTTATCTTCAACCATGTGTCCTAACTTCAGCATATATGTTACACCTACTGTTGCAGGCTGGTCAAATTGTTCACCTGTGCCCCCATCATATAATACTGTCTTACCATAGCGCGGTAATTTAGCCTTATCTGTCCATTCATTCAAATCTTCAAGGGTAGCTCCATCAAAGATAGGAGTAGCAAACTTAACTCCAAGTTTCTTCCCCGCACTTCCTAATACCGTTTCAAAGATCTGTCCGATATTCATACGAGAAGGTACACCCAACGGATTCAAAACGATATCAACAGGCGTACCATCAGCTAAGAACGGCATGTCTTCCTGACGAACAACACGGGATACAATACCCTTATTACCATGACGACCGGCCATTTTATCACCTACACCTATCTTACGTTTCTTCGCAACATAGACTTTGGCCATCTGGATAATACCAGTAGCAAGTTCATCACCGATAGTAATCTGATATTTTTTACGCTTCAACTCAGCGTCGTATTCCTTATAGAGTTTCAAGAAATTTAATATCAAATCGTGTATCATTCCATTGGCATGCTCATCATTTGTCCAATTGCTTAACTGGATGACAGCAAAATCCAAATCAGAAAAATCTTTTGCTGAGAAATTAACCCCTTTAGCGATTACTTCAGTACCCATGAAGTCTTTTACTCCTTGAGATACTTTGCCTTCGGTAAGCTTAAGTAATTTCTGAATTAATATCTTCTTCAAGGCGTCAACTTTCTCGTCAAACTCTTCATCCAATTTAGGAAGTTGAGCCTTATCAGCTAATTTCGAAGAACGAGTCTTTACGGCTCTTGCATACAACTTCTTGTCGATGACTACACCCTTCAAAGAAGGTGAAGCTTTCAATGATGCATCTTTTACATCACCTGCCTTGTCACCGAATATGGCTCTCAACAGTTTCTCCTCTGGAGATGGGTCAGATTCACCTTTCGGTGTTATTTTACCAATAAGGATATCACCCGGTTCAACGCGAGCGCCTATACGGATAATACCATTCTCATCCAAATCCTTGGTAGCTTCTTCGCTGACATTTGGAATATCAGAAGTAAGCTCTTCCATTCCACGTTTTGTTTCACGAACCTCAAGAGAGAATTCCTCAACATGGACTGAAGTCAATAGATCTTCGCGGACGACTCGCTCATTTAATACAATAGCATCCTCATAATTGTAACCTTTCCAAGGGATGAATGCCACCAGTAAATTACGGCCTAAGGCCAATTCACCATTTTCAGTAGCATAACCTTCAGTAAGAATATCACCTTTATTAACACGTTGACCTTTCTTACAAATAGGACGAAGATCAATCGTCATATTCTGATTAGTCTTACGCCATTTAGGTATTGTATATTCTTTTAAGGCTGGCTCAAAACTTACAAATTCCTCATCCGCAGTTCTATCATAAAGGATACGTATTGTCGTAGCATCCACAAAATCAATTACGCCAGGACCTTCTGCTGTAATCTGAGTACGAGAATCTCGAACTAACTGAGCTTCAATACCCGTTCCTACAATAGGAGCTTCACTACGAACCAAAGGAACTGCTTGACGCATCATGTTAGATCCCATCAAAGCGCGGTTTGCATCATCATGTTCCAAGAAAGGAATCAAGGCTGCTGCAATAGAAGCGATTTGCTGAGGCGATACGTCCATCATATCTATTTCCTTAGGCTCAACTACAGGATAATCAGCATCCTGACGAGCCTTAACTTTACTATTCAAGAAATTTCCTTCGTCATCCAAAGGGGCATTCCCTTGTGCTATAATCTTATTTTCCTCTTCCTCAGCAGTCAAAGAAATTAATCCAGCATTTGAGAGGTCAACTTTACCATCAACTACTTTGCGGTAAGGAGTCTCAATAAAACCTAGGTCATTAATCTTTGCATATACACACAACGAAGAAATCAAACCGATATTCGGTCCTTCAGGAGTTTCAATAGGACAAAGACGACCATAATGAGTATAATGCACGTCACGGACTTCGAATCCTGCACGATCACGAGACAAACCTCCAGGGCCGAGAGCTGACATACGGCGTTTGTGCGTAATTTCAGCAAGCGGATTGGTTTGATCCATGAACTGAGATAAAGCATTTGTCCCAAAGAAAGTATTGATAACCGAAGATATCGTCTTTGCGTTGATCAAGTCAATTGGAGTGAAGACCTCGTTATCACGAACATTCATTCGCTCACGAATTGTACGAGCCATACGAGCCAAACCCACTGCAAACTGATTCATTAACTGCTCACCTACTGTACGAACACGACGATTACTTAAATGGTCGATATCATCTACATCAGCCTTTGAGTTAATAAGCTCAATCAAGTATTTTATAATTTCAATGATGTCCTCTTTAGTCAAAACACGGACACCCATATCGGTAGTTAATCCTAATTTTTTATTAATCCTATAACGGCCGACATCACCTAAATCATATCTCTTTTCAGAGAAGAATAGATTATTGATGATCTCACGAGCACTTGCGTCATCAGCTGGGTCAGCATTACGTAATTGACGATAAATATATAATACAGCTTCCTTTTCAGAATTACTAGGATCCTTTTGCAAAGTATTATATATAATCGAATAATCAGACTGATTGGCATCTTCTCTATGAATCAAGATAGTTTGTGCGCCAGATTCAACGATCTGGTCTATATGTTCTTGCTCTAAGACAGTCTCACGATCAATAATAACCTCATTTCGTTCAATAGAAACGACTTCACCGGTATCCTCATCAACAAAATCTTCAATCCAAGATTTCAATACACGAGCAGCTAGTTTTCGACCAATAACTTTCTTAAGATTACTCTTATTAACTTTAACTTCTTCAGCTAAATTAAAAATCTCAAGAATATCTTTATCACTTTCGAAACCGATAGCGCGTAATAATGTCGTAACTGGTAATTTCTTCTTACGATCGATGTATGCATACATAACATTGTTTATGTCGGTTGCAAACTCAATCCATGAACCTTTAAAAGGTATAATTCGCGCTGAATATAATTTCGTTCCGTTGGCATGTAGACTTTGCCCGAAGAAAACTCCAGGAGAACGATGCAATTGTGAAACAACAACACGTTCTGCTCCATTTATCACAAAAGTAGCTTTGTCAGTCATGTAAGGTATAGAACCTAAAAATACATCCTGAATAACCGTATCGAAATCTTCATGATCAGGATCGGTACAATAAAGTTTGAGTTTTGCTTTTAATGGAACACTATAAGTTAGTCCACGCTCCAAACAATCTTCAATAGTATAACGTGGCGGATCAATATAATAATCCAAAAACTCAAGAACAAAATTATTTCTTGTATCGGCAATAGGAAAATTTTCAGCAAATACTTTATATAGTCCTTCCTTTTTACGCTTTTCAGGAGGAGTATCTAATTGCAAAAAATCTTGAAAAGACTTCAATTGGACTTCCAAGAAATCTGGATAAGCCAATGGATTTTTGGTCGAAGCAAAATTAATTCTTTGATTATTAGTTTCTGAGGACATTTGACAATGAATTAGTAGAACTTTAATTGAAATATAAACACAAAAAGGTTAAGAACCTTTCTTAGTAAGGTTCTTAACCGAAAAACCTGAGAATCAGGCTATTTTATTATTTAAGTTCAACTTCAGCGCCGACGTCCTCCAATGTTTTTTTCAATGCTTCTGCATCATCTTTAGATAAGCCTTCTTTTACTGGAGCGGGAGCACCGTCAACTAAATCCTTAGCTTCTTTCAATCCAAGTCCACAAGCTTCCTTAACAGCCTTGATAACTTGAAGTTTTGCAGTACCAGCACCCTTTAGGATAACATCAAAAGATGTTTTCTCTTCAGCGGCAGCAGCACCAGCTGCAGGACCAGCAGCAACAGCAACAGCTGCAGCAGCAGGCTCAATACCATATTCGTCTTTAAGAATTGTAACAAGTTCATTTGCTTCTTTAACCGTCAAATTTACTAATTGATCGGCGATAGCTTTTAAATCTGCCATTTTTGTATAAATTAAATTGTTTGTTTACTAAATTATTATTATTGTTGTCTTTCACTAATAGTCTTCAAGACACCTTGAATAGAACTACCTCCAGACTGCAAAGCAGAAAGAACGTTCTTGATAGGCGATTGCAACAAAGCAACGATATCTGCGATAACTTCCTCTTTGCTCTTTAGATTTGCTAAAGCCTCTAATTGGTCAGCACCAACATAGAAACTCTCTTCAGCATAAGCAGCTTTCAAACTGGGAACTCCAGCTTTCACTTTTCCTTTAAGCAAACGAGCAGGTACATTTGCAACATTGCAAAACATAACAGCTGTCGTTCCTTTTAAGGAATCATATAAAGGAGAATAATCAACTTCTGATTTTTCTAAAGCCTTGTGTAAAAGAGAATTCTTAACCATCATCAATTTGATGTCAGAATTAAAACATTCTCTTCTCAAAGAACTAGTATCAGCTGCATTCATTGATGCAATATCAACTAGATAGAAATGACTGTAATCCTTTAAAATGTCAGTGATTTGATCTATAATTTGATTTTTACCTTCCTTTCTCATAATTCAATGTATTATTAGATTTCATCTATCGACTTAAGATCTATCTTTATACCTTTACTCATAGTACTTGAAAGGAAAATACTCTTAATATATGCTCCTTTAGCAGCAGAAGGTTTAAGTTTAATTACCGTAGAAATAAATTCGCGAACATTCTCACGAATCTGATCAGGAGTAAATGAAACCTTACCTACAGAAGTATGGATAATACCGTTTTTATCAACTTTAAAATCGATCTTACCTTGTTTTACTTCCTTTACAGCTTTAGCAACATCCATAGTAACAGTACCACTCTTCGGATTAGGCATCAATCCGCGAGGACCGAGAATACGACCGAGTGCACCTATTTTACCCATAACGGAAGGCATTGTGATGATGACATCAATATCTGTCCAACCGCCTTTGATCTTTTCAATATATTCTTCAAGACCAACATAGTCAGCGCCAGCTTCTTTTGCAGCAGCTTCAGCATCTGGGGTACATAGTACCAATACACGTGTTATCTTACCAGTACCGTTAGGAAGAGAAACGACACCCCTAACCATTTGATTAGATTTACGTGGATCAATGCCTAAGCGTACATCAATATCCAATGAAGCGTCAAATTTAGTAAAAGTAATTTCTTTCACTAATGTT
>Ga0070399_1003399_pt1 | contig 14165 bp, 17 predicted proteins | sample BioMet4_FD_61217 | JGI IMG/M metagenome (GOLD analysis project Ga0070399, IMG submission 61217) | Microbial communities from bioreactor (seeded with sewage sludge) at LBNL, California, USA - Biofuel metagenome 4 (version 1) | ecosystem: Engineered > Bioreactor > Anaerobic > Unclassified ... | reverse complement strand
GGTCCTGCTTTTTATTCCGTTCAGTGTATAGTAATGGGCCAGCAGGGATAAAAAGCCGATGACGCCGAACATGGTCAGCCCGGCGGCAATTAGGGTGATGATTTGGGATGCTTGCATTTTGCTCCCTCCTTTACATCGTCATGATAAAATTTTCAGTTTGTTCCTGCTCGGGCAGCATGGGCGCCATTTCAAGCTCCACAAACATCCGGGTCTTGACACAGTCAAGGGCAACGCGAAGATACGATTGGCAAAGCCGCCGTTGATCTTCCTCGCCCCGAATGCCGGGGGTGCAGATTTGCCGGTCAATGTCCGCCAAGTCCCGCCGGATATCTTCCGACCGGGAGCGCAGCCAGCCTTTGTCCTCATGGGGACAGTAGCTGGCCTGAAGTCTGCTCACAAGCTGCTCCGTGGTCACGGGCCGCTCCATCTGCCGGTATAAATCCTTTATGGCCAGCAGGGAACCCGCCGCCAGGCATTCCAGACAATTGCCGACAATGTCCGTGTTCTCCGGCGAAACCTTTCCGGATGCCAGGAGCGGTTCCAGATCCTTGCCGCGGTCAGCCAGAAAAGAGCGGATATTCTTTTCTGATGCGAGGGCCTCGCATAAGCCGGACAGCCCGGCGCATACCCGCGGCAGAAGCTCCAGCTTCGGATGCTCCGACGCGGGAATTGGGATGACGCCGTGCATGGCCTTCAAGTCCTCGTTCCAGTCCTTATATTTCGACTGCAGGACTGTAATCTCCATGTGCGCGGGGTCGTAATAGCCATGCTGAGCCAGAATGTCTTTCAATCGTCCGGTAGCCTCGATGCCTGCCTCGTCATGGTCCAGACAAAGCACAACATCTTTCAGGTTTGGATTAAGCTCCAGCTGCCGGAGCATGGCGTGTTCCGACACGCCGTCCAGCGTGACATAGCTGTGATCCTTCCAACTCTCCGGGTGCAGTGTGATGAAGGACAGCATATCCACAGGTGCTTCAAAGACATACATTCGGTCGCTTGTGCCGATCCAGTGAAAGCTGTATTGCGGATCGCTGCCTTCCACGTTGCCCTTGTAGGGTTCGCCTTGGGTATAAGTTCCGCGTTTATGCGCGTGACGGGCAATCCCGTTTTCGTCCAGCCCCACGAACACGGCGTTGTGGTATTCCTTGTCCTCGTAGATGAGCTTTTCATGAGCGAAATGAGAAAGCACTTCCCGGCCGATGAAACGCTGCTTGATTAGATAGGCAAACACCCTGCGCATGTCCGGATTGGCCTCCGGCAGGGCGAAGTCCTTTTTCGGAGGCGGGGCACACTTATCCGTCTGGTTCCATTCCACACCGCCCTCTCCACCCAGGAGCCACTGCGCCGCTTCGGGAAAGCTCATATCGTAAAACTCCTGAACAAAGTCGATGGCGTGACCGCCTTCCTTCCGGCTGTGCCGGAACCACTCGCTGCCGCGCACGGTCACGCTGTCATGGCGTTTCCAGCGCCATTCCCGGCCGGAGCGGGTGAGCCGCTCACCCTGCCGTTCCAGAAAATCCACCAGATCCACGGAGTTGGCCCGCTGCTTCTGCTCGTCTGAAAAATACACATATCCCATACCGGAATCCCTCCCTTGTCAGCGTTTCCGTTTCCCGCAGCGCCGAAAAAAGGCCGCCCGTCGGTGAACGGGCAGCCTGCAAAATTTCTGTTTGTGTTTGGAGGTCAGCGCTTCTTTTTTCTGCCATGGTTTTGTGATCCGCCTGTACATAAAAATCCTCCTTTGCGTATTAGTAGGTGATGAGCTTCTGTTCATGATCGTCCGGGGCGTGACCTTGGGCGATCTTTTTCTGCCTAATCTTCCGCCGCAGCTTGCTGTCCACCCGCATGTGCGGGCCTCCGGGGAGCTTTTCCTGTTCGTCACGGAAAATCCGGCTCATGTGGTGCAGGAGCCTTGTCGCCGCAAGAAAAAGCGACGGATCGCGGAAGGAGTCCAGATTGTCGAGAAAAAACCGTGCGTAGATGTTGCCCTGCTCAGCCGAGAGGGTAAGCCACCGTACAGCGGTTTCCCGGTCGCGGGGAATGTCATTCCCCATCAGATAGAGCTTACCAAGAGCGTATTGGGCAAATTGATTGTTCTGTTCGGCGGATGCGGTCAGCCATCGGATGGAGGCTTCCACGTCCTTGGGAACATCCTCACCCAGCAGGTATAGCTTTCCAAGCTGATACTGAGCGAATGGATTGTTCTGCGACGCCGATTTCATGAACAGCTCCAGCGCCTTTGAAATGTCCTTCGGTACAGCCCCTCCGGTAAGATACAGCTTTGCCAGCATATATTGGGCAAACTGGTTTTCAAAGCCGGCAGACAGCGTCAGCCATTTCAGAGCGGCATCCACGTCTTTGGGGATGTCCTCACCCTTCAGATACAGTTTTCCGAGAGCATACGCCGCATAGGAATTGTCCTGTTCCGCGGAAAGCGTAAAGAAAGCAATGGCTTTCTGGATGTCTTTCTCCACATGGCTTCCGTCCCGGTAGAGCTTGCCGAGAGCGTATTGCGCCAGAACATTGCCATTATCGGCGGATTTCGTCAGCCACAGGATGGCCTGCTCCACATTCTCATGGCCGCTGTGCGCGTCCAGATAAATTTTGCCGAGCATGTACTGTGCGTGAACATTGCCCAGCCGGGCCGCTTTTTCGAAGTAACCGAGAGCCGCGTCCACATTTTTCTCCGTTCCAGTACCGGTATAGAGCATCTGTCCCAGCCGGTACTGGAGCTTATCGTCGTGACTTTGTTCCTCCAGCACCTTAAATCCCAGGAAGGCTTCCTCAAAGTGTAGCTGTGCTTCTTCGGCATTTCTCACGGTACCGACCCCGTCCCGGCACATTTTCGCCAGCTCATAGGAGGCATAGGGCACTCTCTGCCGGGCAGATTTTTGATACAGCCGGAACGCGTTCTGATAATCCCGCTCCACACCCTGTCCCCGGTAATACAGTCCGGCGAGGGAATATTGGGCATACTTATGTTTTTTTGAAACCGCCTCGCTAAACCATCCGGCCGCTTCCTCGTAGTCCTGTTCCGTGCCAAGCCCCGCGACGTACATTTTGCCGATGCGGTACTCCACATAGCGGTTTTCTTTTTCCGACTCTATGGCTTCAAATGCGGCAAGGGCCTTCGCATACCAGGTGAAGGCAATATCGGCATCCATCTCCACACCCAGCCCATCCGCGTGCATCCGTCCGAGATCATGCATGGCAAGGGCATTGCCGTCCTCCGCTTCCTTCAGAAACAACCGGAGAGCCTGCTCAAAGTCCGGCTCCGTGTCGTCGCTTCCGAAGAGAAAAGTGCGGGCTTCCTTGTAGCGGTCGTTCCATGCGATGTGTGGTTTGCCTGAATCGCCCTCATCGGAATCCGGATGCAACCCGCTGCCCGGAGCATCGGGCGGCATATCATTCTCCTGATCCCCGGTTATTCCAGATGTGTCCGACTCCGGTTCCGGCAGAGGCAGATCAGAATCGGCTTCCTCGGCGGCTTCTTCTTGGGAAAAAGCATCCGTGTCCTCATCGCCCTCGAATGTAAAACGGTGATTACCGAGGTTTACCGCTTCGGCAATCACCATGTTCTTGATCTGCTTGAATTCCTTCTGCTGGGAAAGCGGTAGGGCTTCGGGCAGCACGTCCCTGTAAGTGCGCAGGACCTCGTTTCGGAGCTGTTGCCATTTGATATAGGCCGCCGCCACCCGCTCGTCTTTTACCAGCTCATCTACGATCTGGTTGACCAGCTCTTTCAGCGGGGCTTTCAGGTAACCGTATTGTTTTTTCCCTGTGGTGTACTGCAGCCGATCCGCCAGCCTGGACATCATATCCTCAATGACCGGATTTACACAGGTTCCTGTCCGAATCTGTTCCAGCAGCTCCCGCAGGGCATCCCGACTCTGATCAGATAACGAATCCCGCAGTACTGTCTGCTCAGAATAAATCTGGAGCAGATCCTGATGGAAAATTTCCCGTGCCAGCCTGCTCCGCATTTTTTCGATGGCCGGCTTGGTAACGTACCCCTCGCGGGGATTTACGGAGTAAACGATCATATGACAGTGCGGATGATGGCCTTCATTATGAAAGGCTGCGTACCAGCGCAGGTTTTCCGGCGCAATCTTCATCTGTTCCCCAAACACGTTCCGCTGTTTCCGCAGGAGCGCCATCCATGCGGCGGCGTTATCATACCCGAGCCGGGTGGCATCTTCCCGACGCAGGGAAATGATCGGCGTCCAGATGTTTCCGATATGATGGGCCACTTCCTCTGCAACCTGTGACAGTACCAGCGGGGTGTCCTCATCGGTGAACAATCCGTGGGAACCTAACTTCTCGGCACGGGGGCGGGTAGCAATATAGTTGACGTAGACCTCCTGGTGTGACAGCTGGTCCAGATTCTGATCGAGTGCCGCCGTGATAAATTCGGAGGCGTTTCCTGCGGTCGGGCTGTTCTGATAGTCCTCATATTCGAACAGGCGGTCGGTATCTGGAAACTGAGAGATAATGTCCGCAATGAGCAGTTTCTGCTTTACAGTGGCCGGCTGGTCCAGTCTGCTCTGCGGAATCTTTTCTACGCCCTCCCGCGTCGCCACGTACATCACCAGATTCTCCGCGTGTTCTGCCGCGTTCTTGATGTAACCGCACTTAAAGATAATCCGGGGCATGGTTATTCACCCTTCTGGAATTTTGCCACATCTTCAAAGGTCACGGCACCGACCGATTTCTTCACGTCATTCACGCACTTTCCCCGCAGCCGGCGCAGGGTGGCCTCGTCCACGTCGGCAGTGGAGGCGAGAATGTTCATCATCATGGACATCTCCACCGCCAGCTTGAAGATCAGCCGGGCCATACGGTTTTCCAGACTGTCCACCATACCGGTCATGGCTGAGGTGATGGCTGCGGGGAGAAAGCGCACGCCTTCCTCCGCGGAGATATAGCCGCAATAAAACCTGATTGCTTTTTCGATGAATTCGCTCTGGCTCTGGCAGTTGTCCCTTCTGTACCAGTCCGCCACCAGCTTCCTGGTTTCCGGATAGATCCACAGAGGGAACTTCTTTTTGTTCTTATTTTCTTCTGACATACGATAACCTCCATTCGCATGAAAAAGAGCCACGACCCCGGTCGCAGCCCTCTTAATATTCTTGATTTACGGTCCTTTTTCGGCATTCCGTTTGCCTTGCAACCCCGAAGGCAACCCCACGGGGCAAGATCCGACCCCGGTGAGAAACGTCCTCCGACCCGCGTTGCGGGGCGGTGTGAGCCGGAGCGGGGGCGCTTTACGACCCCGCTCCTTTAACCCGCATCGTTTTCGACCCCATGGTTCACCCTCTGAAACCGGAGAGCCCCTTTCACATCCGTTCATAAAGCCGCGACAAGGGCCTTGCCGCTCTCACAGGTAACGCTGCCACCCCAGCCTGAAAAACGCGACACAGGGGCACACGGGCGGCAACAAGGGTGGAACCCGTAGCGTGTTTCTCCATTGCTAACGTCTGCGGGCCCCTTGCTCCCGCGTCAGCTCCCGGCTGCCGATATATTCGATGAAGCGGCTCCCGCGTTCATCCGCTGGGAGATAATCTGCGCGGCAGGTATAATGTCTCTGGAGTCTGCAGCTGCAAACAGCAGAGAGAAAAGGGTGGAGCTTTGTTTCTACCTACATGCTGGGTGCCTGAAGCGGGCAATCCAGAGAAGGTTCCACCGTAAGGAGGTACCAGTTGCCATCGGCCTGATTGAAGTTGCAGTTCTGAACGATCTGATCTTTCAGTTCTTCCCATGAAACTGGAATTTCCGTACCCCGCACACCAGCGTGAGCGGATAGCTGATCCAGAGGCCTGTTTGGCGAGAGGGTAACAAAGCCCCCTGGCGACATGATCCGGATCACATCATTTGGATGATCATGCCGGAATTGTTCCAGCGTCATCGGTTCTTTCATAGGGTTTCTCCTTCTGCCTTCCGGTCAACAGTATCCCGGACTTCGGTGGGAACATGTTTTTCATACAAGTTCTGCAGAAAAGACTCCAATCCAGCTTTCAGTTCCGCTTCATCCTTCATGTATTTCCGGAGGACGCACAGCTTTTCGGTATCATACTGGATTTGAATGGTTGACACTTTCATAAATGAATGACTCCTTTCCGTATTGATGTCAGGAAAAAGTGAGCCAAGTTGGTGCAATTATCAGAGCATCTCCCGAGGGATGAGTGAAAGGTGAGCCAACTTGGTTTATATCTCATCCAGCGCGTGGATGAGGCTGTCCGGCAGATCGGCTAACTGAGTTTCGCTGGCCGTTTCTTCCGGCAGCGTTTTGGGCGGCAGGTATTGAAGGTTTTTCAGTTCCTCTCTGACCGCCTGACGGACGATCTGCTCCATATGGCCGACTTGTTTTGCGGCCAGAATGCCGGCAACCACACACTCGGTGCGCTGGCGGCTGCCCTGGTTCGCGAGCAGCGCCTCTGCCTCCCGGTGCCTGGGATCGTCCATGTCAAATGAGAGATAGTATCGTTTCCTCATAGGCTCACCCCATCAGGAGCCGGTACCCGTCCGCGTTGGCAAACCGGTTCAGAACCGCCACCGTGTTCAGGCCGTCGCCGTACAGCCGGGGTTTCAGAAGCTCCGCGCCGCCGCCCGCGAACACTGTGGGGAGTTTCAGATCCAGCCCGCGCTCCCGCAGGGCGTTGAACAGTTCTTTGCAGTAGATCGCCACCGCTTGCTCCACCGCTGCCTCGATCTGTTCGCTTTCAGCGTGCTGGATCTGCCCACGGATGGCGTCGGTGATCAGTTCGTCCGTCAGGAGGATGTCTCTTTTCTGCAGCGCGTCCTGAATACGGCTATACAGGGTGATGGTCCCCATTCGCAGACTGGCGCAGCTTGACCTGTCCAGCCGGAAATTGTGGACGGAACATCCACCGTGTACCCGCCGATGTCCACCAGCGTGATGCTGCGGTATTCCTTCAGCTGCTGATAATACCGGCACAGAGCCGCATGCCCCTGGGCAAACACCTTACAGTCCGCGATATGGCATCGGTAGGAAATACCTTCGAACACAAAGGAGAGACTATCCCGCAGGAAGTATCGGCGGAACGAATCCTTCTGCACCCCGTAGCTGTCGATGGGAAGTCCCACTCCGAGGGCAATCTCCGCATTGGTGGTTCCGTTTTTCTTCATCACTGCCGCAATAGCCGGCAGGGTCAGGACAAAGGTGTCCTGCTCTTTGGTCTTGTCCTGTTGGAATCGCAGACGGCGTTCTCCGACAGCGTAATATTTGCCTTCGTAAAAGAGCTGCATTTCCGGTGTAATAAATTCCTTATCGCTCACAGTGTATCCGGATGCGTAGAGCATCCCCTCCGAGGATTTGGTATTGTAGTTTCCGTTGTCAACACCGAGCTTGATCATGATTTACACCTCCTTGTTTTTTTTCTGTGGATTACATGCTCATGGTCATGCCCTGATTTTCCTGCTCGGCGGAGCCTTCGGTTTCAGGCGGAGTATCCGGAACGGCAGACTGCCCGGCCGCTGCCTGTTCACGCTGACGGCGGGTCTGGCGTGCGGGTCGTTCCCTTATGACGGGAGGCTGCTCGGCTCCCGGTGCCTGCTGCTGGACGGGGGTCTGTTCCGCGCGGCTCTCAACATACTCTCTTACCTGGGCGGGTACCGCCTTTTCATAGGTTTTGTCCAGATAATCCCGCAGTTCCTGTTCAATGGTCTGCTGTTTCTTATCCATAAAAAAGCGGAGAGCGTCGAGCTTCTCCGTTGGAAATGATACCTTCAGTTCAGTCATGCTCATGGTTTTTTCCTCCTTATAATTTCAAATTTCTGCCTGGCCTATGGCAGATAGTTTCTTGGATTAACCTTTTTCCCATTGATGCGAATCTCAAAATGCAGATGGTTTCCGGTGCTGCGGCCTGTGCTGCCTACCGCCGCAATAACATCACCCTGCTTCACAGTCTGACCGGAACGGACATAAACCCTGGAGCAGTGACCGTAAAGGGTGACCATACCGTCGCCGTGATCGATGACCACATGATATCCGTAGCCGCTGCCTCCGGAGTCCTTTACATAGCTCACCACACCGTCTCGAGCTGCATGAATGGGCGTGCCTTTTGGAGCGCCGAGATCAAGACCGGAATGGCCTTCGCCGCCGTTGCCTCCGAAGGGGTTTGGCCTCCATCCGAATTCCGAGGTGACCATATTGCGCCAATTAGCTCCGAGAGGGCTGGCAAAATTACCGCCGCCCGTATAAACGTCATCTGTTCCGACACCGCTCATCCATTCATCTTTGCCGATGTTTTCATCTGAGGGCAATCCATGCCCATAGAGAACACGGCTGTAAATCTGAGCAGCGTTGACCTTGTTTTCGTTGGTAATCGTCCTTCCAAGGGTGCTTTCGAGATTTGTATAAATCTCATTAAGATCGAAAATTGGAATTGCCACAGTATAGGTTTCCTCAGTTTCATTGCCATCTTTGTCGGTAACTATGCGTGTCCGCTTCTCATAGCGGACGAAATCACAGGCAAATTTCCGGCAGTCACTTTGGTTCATCCGGAGATTTTCAGCACCGAAATACAGAGAATAAAAAATGGCTTTCATGCGGGTGGTATCGATACTGCCGCTTTCAATCTGAGGTGTAATTTCCGACACAGCACTGTCAAGGTCGGAGAAGCTGTCCCTCATATCCTCGATGTACTTCCGGTAATCGGCAGGCACCTGCGAGGAAATAGACCCGCCGTGAAAGGCCAGATCCACAGCGGAGTTGTTGTGTTCCGCTGTCCCCGACAGTAAGCTCATGATCATGACGATGATCAGAATAAACGGAGTCAGGGCGGCGGCAATGAGAACACCTATGGCTTTCCACGTCCGCTTGTCGGTGGCGGCCTTGACCGCCAGGATTGCTGCGGGAGCTGCCATGCGTCATCACCACCATTTCAGGTCAAACAGGCTGCCCTGTTCCGGCTCGGCTTCCTGCTGTTCCCGCGCCAGCCGGATCGACCTCTCTACGGCTCTGTCCAGGAAATCCGTGTCAAAGCCCGCCGAATGGTATCCTTCCAGAATGGTATTAAGGTAATAATCTGATGGCGCGCCAAAAGGGTGGCCGTCATTCATGATGTAGACCATGGCGGGAACAGCCTTTCCCTTCAATTCCACGGGGAGGATCTCCTTGCGGTAAAAGGACGGATATCCCTCGTAATGGTCGAGAGCCTGCAGGTCACGGTCTTTCAGCTTCCATAAAAGAACAGGGACGCTGGAGTCCTTGAGCGGTTCCACCGTTGCCACGGCGCCCCGGCGGCCTCCGCGGAACAACAGTTCATAATCCTTGATTTCGCTGGCACCTATCACTTTTGCGGTAGGGCAGCGGAATGCCATCTGCGGCAGGTTGAGATTACTGCCGTAGGCAATATACAGGGTTTCAGATTTCATATTGGTTTGTTCCTCCTATCTTACATGGACATGGAAAAGCCGGGGCTCTGTTCTTCATCCCCGGCCTGTTCCTGTTCATTTTCAGCTGTTTGTTCCTGCTGTGCCGGAGGCGCCTGGTCCTCGGCCAACTCTTTTTCTTTTTTCTGCCTTAACCGTTCTTTTTGCCACAGGGCCTGTTCCGGATTTTTCCAGGCGATACATCCGTCAAGGTGTTCCAGCAGGTGAAGCCTCGCGGTCTTGAACTCGTCCCCAATGAGCCCCAGCCTCAGAAGCCAGGTGCGGAAGGTGTATTTTTCATTGGCGCTGTGGGTTTTCTGGCGGCTGGCGCATTTCTGATTCAGCGCTTGTGCGGAAATAGCGAGGCAGAACTGGATGTACGCCTTAATCTTGCCGGCATGACTGGTGCTATTGAACAACCTGAATTCAATCGTGCCTTTCTGAAACACACTGTGCAGATTAAGGCAATGATACCGGCTGTCGTCGTAGTGCTGATTACTGCGTGACGCTCCGCCGTACCAGATGCGGCTGACCTCATCCAGCGTCTTGGGTTTCTTCCGGTTGATCTCATCGAGGAAGCTCTGCTCAACCTTCCTGCAATACTGCCGTTCTCTCGCTACCTCAACCTGCAGGGCCTTGTAGATCAGATCCTCTTTGGATGCCATAATATTGGTGATGTTCCGCAGGGTTTTGGCGTCGTGAGGCGAGGCGTCCACATGGACGTGAATTCCGCAGGAGCTGTTTACCAGCATGCCCGCCCCGCGCAGCCTCCGCACGAGCTCCTGGATGGTTTCGATATCCTCGTAGCGGCAGATGGGGCTGACCATCTCTACGCTGTAGTCGCTGCCGGCGCCGACAATCTGCCGGCCTTCCTTTCTCTGTGTGGTGATACTGCCGTCGCTCATGAATTTCCACTTGCGCCCCTCATTGTCCAGTGTCGAGTAAACGCCATAATAGGTGCCGTCGTAATGGACAGGCACACCGAAATATTCAGCGGCCACCTCCGCGGCCGCCTGTCGGCTGAGCCCGGTCATCTCCACCTCAATGCCGAACCGCTGCTCCTTCATGTCCATGCTTTATCACCGCCTTTCATCATCGGCCGCCCGCCTTTCCGAAGAGTTTTTCCTTGTACTCCGGAGCAGTGACCATGAGGTTGTACCGTTCATTGCCGCACTTATACAGGCACACGCCACGCTGGGGATACCGTATCAGGTTGTACTCCGATTCCTCCAGCTGGAGAGTGTCCATATAAAAATGCTTGTCGATATTGCCGGCGTTGAACAGGAAAGCGTGAGCAGGAATAGAGAACAGCGGCTTGGTGTATTCCCGTATCCCTTCCAGGTTGAAGTCCTCAAGGTTCTGCGAAGAGAGGATGACGGCGCTGTCCTTCTTACGGACACGTTTCATAAAGTTTCGCACGTATTCCACGGCGGTCAGGTTGGAAAGGAACAAATAAAATTCATCAATGCTGGCGGCCGTATTGCCGGTAGTGAGAAGCTCATCGCTCATGTAGGACAGGACGTTAAACAGCAGGGCGTTGCGCAGGTTCTTGCTGGCCTGCAGAAGCCCCGTAACGCCAAAGGTCACGAATTCGCTGCTTGTGATGTTGGTATGCCCGTTAAAGAATTTGGACTCCGCGCCCTTGCACAGGGAGTGAAGCCCAAGGCAGATTTCACGCAGGGTATCCGCGGTATAAAGCTGGCGGCGGCTTTCATCGAACTCCTTGTATTCCGACTCGATCAGCTCATACAGATCGGAAAGGATAGGATAATCGGCTGGCTTTAACCGGTCGAAGTTACTGCGGTCGGTGATGCCCCATTTGTCGTAGAGCTTCCCCAGCATGATTTCAATGGTGTCGATCTGGCGCTCGTCAAAATCCTTGTAAGCACGGAAAAAGTCCTTGAGAAAACTGATATGCTGGCTGAGCTTGGAGGTCTGACGGAATGCCTGGGGCGCTTCCGTGTCCCTGGGATCGCCGGTTTCATCCCAGGTCTTGGGTTCCAGAACGTTGACGATGTACTCGCCGTTCATCAGGTCAATGAAACAGCCGCCGAGGTTGTTGGTGAGATCCTCGAATTCCATTTCCGGGTCGAGGCATATCACCTTCATACCGGATTCCCTGAGATTGCAGAGAATGAGCTTTAAGAGATAGCTCTTGCCCTGTCCGGAATTGCCAAGGATAAGGATGTTCGCGTTGGTCTTGTCATCGGCGCGGCGGTTGAAATCCACAAGGATGTTGCTTCCGAATTTATCCCTCCCGAGATAAAATCCGTTTGGATCGGTCTTGCCCGAATAATTGAACGGATACAGGTTGGCGACCGAGCTGGCGGGCAGCACCCGCTCAAACTGATCGCTGAACACATTCCAGCCGGAGGGCATAACCGACAGGAAACCCTGCTGCTGGCGGAGCAAAAGCCTATCCACGTTAAGCTTGCTCCGCACCAGCTCTGTCTGAACCTCGGTTTGCAGGAGCTTCAGCTGGTCAGGATCATGGGCGGACAGTTCTATGTAGACCGCCGCGTGGAGGAGAGGCTCTTTGCTCCGGTGCATCTGCGCCACGATAGTGGCAACGTCCTGCAGATTCGACTCCGCAGTGACTGTCTGCTGCAGATCCTGGGTGCTGCTCCGCTGCATCCGGTTTTTGTTAGCCGCGTTGCTGATGATTTTCTTTTCCTCCACAGGACTCACATGCCGGGTATAGATATGCAGGGTCACGCCTTCCTTTTCGCCGAGATTCCTTAAGATAGCCTGTTCCTCAGTTGCCGTGGGGTACTCGCGCAAGGCCCATACGCTTCTGTACGTATTTCCACAGATGAAGTGGTCGGTGTTGAATTTGATAATGGAGGGCGCGATCATATCGAGAAATTCCTGAATGCGGACATCTTCTCCTTGAACAGCCCGCGCCTTATCTTGATGTGCCATAGAATTCACTTCCTTTTTCCGATAGAAGATGAAAATGGCCCGTCTTGTTTCAGACGGGCCATAGGATCATGATGCTTTTTAGATTACTTCCAGCGATTTGAGCAGCCGCGCGCAGTCTTTTGCTCCCTGCAGATAAATATATTTGCTTTCGCGCTCGCTGATTTTTCCAACGATTCCGCTGTACTCGGCCAGGAGCTTCCGCGTTTCCGCATCCAATCCGGCAGTGCTTTGCTTTACCTGCTCGCTAAGCTCAACACGCCGCTTTACAAGCCGGTCGAGCTGTTCGTCCTCCGTCCGCTGCTGCTGGAAGCTCCGTTCGGTCAGCTCCGTGACAACCATATCCAGTATTTCTTCGTAATCCATTTTTTCACCTCCCGTGTTTTACACACACAATAAACGAATACCGGCCTCAAGTCTATATAGCAGGGTTACCAATGAGTGTGGAATTTTTTAGTCACCTGATATGATCCAGCGTTCCCCGTCGTAGTCCTCAAAATTCTCCGTGGTGACATTCTGTTCGAAGTAAACGGCGAGGATGCGCTTGATATCCTCTTTATCGGCGCGCTTGGTGGAAAAGCCCTGCTCCCGCAGGATTTTTTCAATGCGGTTCAAATAGGGGAACACTTCGCTTTCTTTCTCGTTCCGAAGCCGGATAACAACAAGAAATTCCCGTGCCGTCGCCATCTGCACCTGCATCCGGTCGAGCTGCGTGAGATCCTGCTCCAGCAGGCGGCACACAGCGGGATTGCTCTCCTGCTCGAGCCGGGCATGGAGGAACCGCTTATTGTCCTCAAAGTTTTCCCGGCTGTTTAAGCATACAAACTCCAGCTCCGCCATGCCCTTGAGGACAGTCATCAGGGCATAGATCCGGGCCGAGACGCTTTCCTCCGACAGGACGGAGATATTGGTGGGCTTAATAATGAAGTACACCAGCTCGTCCCCCCGGTTGGTCGCCAGACTGTAGTCTGTAACGGCCTTGGTGTTGATGAGCTGCCGTGTGAACTGCTTTTGCTTCGCGTTTTTCTTTTCTGTCTTACTCATGTTTTCCGTACCCCCATTCGTATACCTGCTGCTTCGTCAGAAAGAAGGCGCAGGCGTATTTGAGAAAGTCGAGGATGCTGGTATCGTCAAACCGGATTGCCAAAAACGCATATAGTGCTGTAATAACGATGGGCGGCAGGAACCGAAGCTGTGCCAGCGCAAGTACAGAGAGCAAAAGTCCGACGCCGATGACGCCAATATCCCGCAGCTGCCACAGCCAAAGCGTTGCCTTGGATTTTAAGTTGTCTGGATAGATGTACATTCAGGAACCTCCTTTTCCCGCTTGAATTTCAGCAAAAAATAAGCGACTCCCCGGAGCACATTCTCCACACAGGGAATCGCAACGCTGTTGCCGAGGGCCTTGTACCGGGCGCTGTCCGAAGCGCCGGGGATGTCCGTCCAAAAATCCGGAAATCCCTGCAGCCGCTCACACTCCAATGGCATCAGCCTCCTTATCAGCTTTCCGACACGGACGGGATGCACATTGTTGAGGGAATATCCGCCGCTTGTTTTGGACTGGAGCGTTCCGCTCAGATCACCATTTTCTACTCCATTCCGGCAGTCCAGCCCGGCAACGCCTGTTTCACACACAAGATCGGTAGCGTCCTTGTATTGCCGGGCGCTTTGGGTGCTGACCACCTCGTTTCGTGCATATTCGTTGCTTCGCTGCTGGGAAAAGACACAATGCCGGTCTAATCCCGAGGGTTGACTTATCCCGATGTTGTCAGGTAAGGGCGGAGCTACTTGTTGAGAATCAAGTATGTGTTTTTCCGTTGTCATCATAAAACCTCCAGATAATAATATTAAAA
>Ga0070399_1003390_pt1 | contig 14185 bp, 12 predicted proteins | sample BioMet4_FD_61217 | JGI IMG/M metagenome (GOLD analysis project Ga0070399, IMG submission 61217) | Microbial communities from bioreactor (seeded with sewage sludge) at LBNL, California, USA - Biofuel metagenome 4 (version 1) | ecosystem: Engineered > Bioreactor > Anaerobic > Unclassified ... | reverse complement strand
TCCAGGGGTTACTGCTGTGCAGCATGAACGTGCCATACGTGCACGTCCAGTTCTGGGGTCTACGTTCTTTATAACGCACATACCGCAGGATGCCCATGCCGGAAGGTCGGGGCTGTAGCACAGTGTCGGAATCTTGATGCCGATTGTTTTTGCGGCATTCAGTATTGTAGTTCCTTCCGGAACTGAAACTTCTTTACCATTTATAGTTAACGTTATGTTTGCCATAATTCTCTTTTACTCCTTGACTGACTACCGTTTTTCGATAGCGTGGAAATGGCAGGTGCGTTCGCATGAACCGCACTTCAGGCACTTTGTCTGATCGATGACATGGCGCTCTTTCTTTTCGCCGGAAATACAGTTTGCAGGGCACTGACGTGCGCAGGCACCGCATCCGATACATTTTTCTGTGATGAAGAATGTGAGCAGATGTTTGCATTTTCCGGACGGACACTTTTTGTCGACAACATGTGCCAGATATTCGTCATGGAATTTTTTCAGTGTAGACAGTGTGGGGTTAGGAGCTGACTGGCCGAGTGCACACAGTGAGCAGGCTTTCATTGCGCTGCCGATGTCTTCCAGTTTCTGCAGATCCTGCATAGTGCCGTTTCCGCGTGAAATCTGGTCGAGGATAGTGAACATCTGGCGTGTACCGATACGGCATGGAGAACATTTACCGCAGCTTTCGTCTACGCAGAATTCCATGTAGAACTTTGCGATATCGACTACGCAGTCGTCTTCATCCATGACAATCATACCGCCTGAACCCATCATTGAGCCCATCTTTATGAGTGCGCCGTAATCAATTGGTGTATCGAGTTCTTTTTCAGAAATGATACCGCCTGACGGACCACCGGTCTGGACACCTTTGAACTTTTTGCCGTTCTTTATGCCGCCGCCGATTTCAAAAATGATTTCACGGAGTGTTGTGCCCATTGGAACTTCAACAAGTCCGGAGTTTGCGATTTTACCGGTAAGGGCGAAAATCTTTGTTCCTTTGGAATCAGCATCGCCGATTTTATTGAACCACTGAGCGCCTTTCATGATGATTACCGGAATGTTTGCCCATGTTTCAACGTTGTTGATGATTGTCGGTTTTCCGAAGAGACCGGCCTGTGCAGGGAACGGCGGTTTTGGAGTTGGCATACCACGTTTTCCTTCGATGGAGCGCAGCAGAGCTGTTTCCTCACCGCAGACAAATGCACCGGCGCCAAGACGGATTTCAATGTCAAAGTCGAATTTCGAACCAAGAATATTCTTGCCAAGCAGTCCGTTGTCATGAGCCTGTTTGATGGCAATTTCAAGACGGTGTACTGCAAGCGGATATTCAGCGCGGATGTAGATGAATCCTTTGTGTGCGCCAATTGCTTTGCCGCAGATGGTCATTGCTTCAAGAATGGAGTGAGGATCACCTTCGATTGTGGAGCGGTCCATGTATGCTCCAGGGTCACCTTCATCGGCATTGCAGACAACGTATTTTTCATCACCTTTTGCTTTGAGACCTGCATCCCATTTCAGACCTGTGGGGAATCCTGCGCCGCCGCGTCCGCGGAGACCGGAATCCTTGACTTCCTGAATAATCTGTTCAGGTGTCATTTCAAACAGGGCTTTTTCGAGAGCTGCATAGCCATCGCGGGCAATGTATTCTTCGATGCTTTCGGGATTGATGACACCGCAGTTGCGGAGAACAATACGGAGCTGTTTTTTATAGAATGGAATATCAGCAACTTCTTCTACATTCTTCTTGTTCTTATCATACAGCAGACGCGGAACTTCACGTCCTTTGACAATCTGTTCTGCAATGATGTCGTGAGCATCTTCCGGAGTTACGTTTACATAAAAAGAATCTTCCGGCAGAACCTTTACGATTGGTCCTTTTTCGCAGAAACCGAAACATCCGGTCTGTACAATCTGTACTTCCTTATCAACGTTAAGGGCTTTTGCTTCTTTTTTCAGGTTTTCAAAAATTGTTCTTGAACTGCTTGATTCGCAGGCTGTACCGCCGCAAACCAGTATATAGTGTGAATATGCCATGACTTTCTCCTATTTAGACATGATGTCGGCGGCCGGTTTGTCGATGATGAGTTTATCAAGCAGCTGTTTGCCGATGATGTGCTTTTCGACGATTTCTTTGGCTACGCTTGCATTTACGTCACCGTAGATAACACGCGGCATATCCGGAACGATGACTTCTACAGTCGGTTCATGGGCACACATGCCCATGCATCCGGTCTGACGGAGCATGACGTGGTCAGCCAGACCTTTGTCTTCTATTGATTTAAGGAAAGCATTCAGCGTTTCTTTTGCGCCGGCTGCGATTCCGCAGGTACCCATACCGACGATAATCTGTATGGTCTTTCCTTCTGTATTGCGTTTTTCAACTTCTGTTTTCATCTGTCCGCGCAGTTTGCGGAGTTCTTCAAGTGTCATTGTTTTACTCCTTTTTCCTGGTCAGCAATATAGTGCCGCAGCAGTATCTGACTTGCTGCAGACTCAAGTTCACCGCCCAGGGCATCTTTCAGTTCATTGCGGTTCAGGGTGTAATCAAGCCCTGCCGTACTGTCTGTCCGGTTGATATCCATATCGTATTCTCCGGGAAGGGTAAGGACTTCAAGAAAAAGCCCTGTCATATCACCTACCGGAGGCGTATCGATATTCGCCAGATTAAACTTCATGGTAACTGTTGTCCCTTTTCCGGGCTCCGACTGTATATTCCAGGAACCATCGGTTTCTTCTGCAGTCTGGATAAGGAAAGGAATGCCCAGTCCCACCTTCCGGTTCGGATGCTTTTTGCCGTCTGTATAGAATGGATCTTCGGCTTTCCTGAGTGTTTCAGTGCTCATGCCTTTGCCATTATCCTGTACAGTGACGTCAAGCGATTCCGGTGTCTGGATGCATGCAAGCGTTACGTGCGAAGAGCCGGCTTCCACAGCATTCTGTGTAATATCGGCAATCATGTCGCACAGGTTGTAATGCATTTCCGGAAATCCTGATTATGAACGGTATTTATTGAGAATGCCGGCGACCTGGTTCTTTGTAAGCTTGCCGTAGACATCACCGTTGATAGACATGACCGGAGCAAGACCGCAGCAGCCGATGCAGCGGACTGGTTCTACAGATAACAGACCGTCTTCGGTTGAAATGTCTTTTGGACCAAGTTTGAGCTGTGCCCGTGTTTCATCGATGATATCCTGACCGCCTTTAAGGTAGCAGGCAGTGCCGAGGCAGACGCTGATCTGGTTTTTCCCCGGTTTCTGTGTCTTGAAGAAATGATAGAATGTGACGACGCCATATATGCGCGCCAGAGGTATGCCTGTAAGTTCAGAAACTTCAAGAGCTGCATCTTTAGAGATGAAGCCCTGCTCTTCCTGCACATGATGCAGAATCATGATCAGATTGCCCGGTTTATCCTTCCATTCCTTAATGAAATCATTAAGGTCTTTTGAAAAACCGGCATTTCCCGCTTTTGCCATTTTCAATCTCCTATGTATGGATATACACAATTATTGTATTTTTAAGTATAACCCATTTTTTTTCTTTTGCATAGATTTTAACAAGGCGGGCAGCAGAGTTACCATACCAGAGAGCTGGTGATACTTTTGTTTCCTGTCAGGGTTAACAGGTCAATCAGACGGATGGTTTTCTTTGCAGCGGTTCCGGATGAACCTGCTGCTGTCATGATTATAGTCAGAGTACTGGATTTGAGCTCGTCGGCAATCTGATCGCCATATACGGAAGATACTGTCTCGATGTATTCCTGCTCTGTCATTGCTTCTCCGGTAAAAACCGGCGCCATCAGCAGATCGATGTAGCTATGTTCTTTTTCCGGCAGCAATGAAGCGGCGGTCTGAAGCGTCTGAGGACTCAGAGTCAGGGTAAGTTTCTGACTGCCGTCAGCAGCTTTAGAATACGCCAGCGCGCCGGGAACTTCATGGATACCTTCTGCCAGATTTTTTGCATAAGTCTGGAGTGACAGAGACGACGACGACGGCAGCTTTACTGCTGTTTCAGTAAACCCGGCATCAGACAGACCCTTTTTTATTTCCGCAGCATCAAAAAGAGGAGAACTGCTGTCAGCTCCGCTGATAGTGCGGATAGTCTTTTCTACAGCAGCTCCCATCGAAGATACGACGGTACACGTAGAACCGCCTTTTGCATCAGCTGTAATACTGACAGATGCATTGCAGGCTGTCAGCAGCAGAACTGCAGCAGCCAGTGCAGCGACAGAAAATTGTTTCATATATTAATGAAGAAACACAGGGAAGGGAAAAGTTACACGGACACCTGTTGAAAATACGAGCCCGGAAGCGAAACTGTTTACTGCAGAAAGGGCGCCGCCGTCTGTATCATTGAATACGGTATATACGATATCCTGTGTCAGTGTCACTTTTATGGTTCCTTTCGTCAGAGGCGGAGTCTGCCATGAAATGCCGATGATGCCGGGGAATACAGACGCATCAATGTCTTCCGATTTGCCGGGAAGCTCAGGCTGTCCGAATGTAATTACCGGACCGGCATATGCACGGATATATTCGTTTACAGTTATGCTGAACAGTATCGGTATCTGGACAACGCCAACTCCGGTGTTAAAACGAAGTATCGTTCCAATGCCGGGCTCAAGCGGCCATGATGCGCATCTGATATTGGCAGTAATCGGGACACCTCTGAAATTGAGCAGAAAACGGTTTGATGTAAAGAAACTCCAGTCCACACCGACACCTGCATCAAATATGAGATTCTGCACAAATGAAGATGTGCCGCCGGCAGAACGGGAAGAACTCATTCTGCTGATACCTTTTTCTTTTTCCTGGGCAGCAGGAGTATCGGTACTGTCGGGATCAGCTATTGCGTCAACTTCATCAGCGGCAGATGCATTTTCTCCGGCAGAAGGCAGAAACTGGCCGCAGCCGGCATATACAGATTTCCAGTATGCTTCTTTTAGCGAAGATACGATAACGCCTGTGTTTGGTCCGTCGCTGACAGCGTGCATGAACTGATTGTTTCCGATGTAGATACCTGCATGTGAAATGTTTCTGCTTTCAGTCGTTCTGAAAAAAACGATATCGCCTTTTTCAATCCTGCTCTGCGGTATGACTTTTACAAATGAATACAGTGCTTTTGAAGTGCGGGGCAGCTGATACCCGGTCGATTCCCGTGCAACAGAATAAATAAAACCTGAACAGTCAAAAGAGTCAGGACCTATAGCACCGTACTGATACGGCGAGCCGATATATTTTTTCCCGTCTTCGACAAGAGAGGTACGGAGTTTTTCTGCATCTTCAGTGGATGAAGGATCAGCATAAGCATGCAGGCATGCTGCTGATACAAGGAATGCCAAAGCGGTTACAAATATGTTTTTAGTTGTTTTGTTCATACGTATCATACCTTTGTATATCGATTATCGGAAAAAAAACAGTCTGCAGACACTATTTTTTGCTTTTTTAATCTGTTTCGTGTATTATGGTAAGAATATAAGGAGTATATACCTTGTGCGCAACTAAAAATACTGTTCCGTGGGCTTTTCTTGATGCATGGCGGGGGAAAACATTCAATACAAAATGGCCGACATTTCCGCAGATGTTTTCAATTTCTGCAGAACGGTTCCCTGACCGCCCGTGTTTTACCGATTTTGAAGGACCAGGAGGCTCAAAGAATACACTTACATATGCGCAGGTACTTGCCCGTGTAAAACAGCTTTCTTTCTGGATGACAGCCTGCGGGATTTGCAAAGGCGACAGAATTGCTGTTACCGGAAAGAACTCTCCCGAGTGGGCAACTGTATATCTTGCTTCTCTTTTTTCATCGGCCGTTATTGTGCCGATTGACTATGCGCTGCATGAAAACGAGATAGAGAATCTGCTTGCCCGCGCTCAGCCGAAGATGCTGTTTGTTGACGAAGACAAGTTCGGATATTTTTCTGAACATGAAAAAGAAGTGAAAATATATTCACTCAGTCCAAAACATCCGGAAGTGTACGCATACAATCTGAAAACAGAAGGACCTGTTACAGAAAATCCTCCTGCTGAACCGTCTGATACAGCGGCAATCCTTTTTACATCCGGTACTACAGGCATACCCAAAGGTGTCATGCTCAGCCATGAGAATTTTATCAGTGACTGTTACATAGCACAGTCAAATATGACACATACCTGCAACGACGTATTCTATGCGCTGCTCCCGATACATCATGCATATACAATGCAGGCCGCGTTCATCAATCCGCTTTCTACCGGTGCGGAAATCGTGTTTGGCAAGAGCATGGCGGTGACAAGGCTGATGAAAGAACTGCGAGAAGGAAAGATCACAATACTGCTCGGTGTCCCGCTCCTGTACAACAAGCTTCTTGCAGGTGTGCGGAAAGGCATACGGGCAAAAGGCCCTGTTGTAGCGTTCCTGATGCGGACACTTATGGGATTCTCATATCTTATAAAGAAGATAACCGGAAAAAATCCCGGCAAATTTCTGTTCCATCAGGTGCTTGAGCAGGCAAATCTTTCAACACTGCGAGTAGCCATATGCGGAGGCGGTCCGCTTGCTCCCGAAGTATTCAGAGCATATAACGCTGCCGGAATCGATTTTATACAGGGATACGGTCTTACCGAGACATCACCGATTATTACGCTGAATCCTATAGAACATTTCAAGATTGAAAGCGTCGGCAAGGATTTTTATCCGTATGAAGAGATAAAGATACTGAATCCCGATGAAGACGGTATCGGAGAAATCTGTGTCAAAGGTCCGATGGTCATGAAGGGATATTTTGAAATGCCTGAAGAGACTGCCGCGATGTATACAAATGACGGTTTCCTGAAGACCGGTGATATTGGCAGAATCGACAGCGAACATTATGTAATGCTTTGCGGCCGCGCCAAGAACATTATTGTTACGGAAGGCGGCAAGAATGTATATCCGGAAGAGATAGAGGATGCATTCCAGCTGTACGATGACATCGACCAGATTACGGTTCAGGGATATATCATGGACCGGGAAAATAATCCTGAAGGTATTGAAGCACTTGTATATCCGGCAGATGCCATTTATACACGGATGAATCTGACCCGCGGCGATATGGCAAGTGATGCTGTCGTGATTGCGGAAATCAACAAATATATTGATACCGTAAACCGGACGCTGCAGCCGTATGCCCGCATCAGTAAAGTGACGATGCTCAAAACCCCGCTTGAAATGACAACGACGCACAAGGTTAAACGGAATTATAAGAAATGAATGACAGACGGAAACAGATAGTCGATTTAATAAATGACAGGGGAGCAGTCAATTTCAGTCAGCTAAAAGCGGCGTTTTCCGTTGTTTCGGAAATGACACTTCGCAGTGATCTGCGGGCTCTCGATGAAGAACACCTGATAGTACGTGTTCACGGCGGAGCGAAGTCGGTTGATCGAATTATTGGTACAGATGATCTTCTGAATAAACGATTTTGCCGGAATGTTGAAAAAAAACAGCGTATAGCAGAAAAAGCAGTACAACTGCTGTATCCTGGTACTTCTGTATTCCTTGATTCAGGATCGACACTTACAGAATTTGCGAGACGTTTTCCTGACCAGAGCCATCTTGTATTTACGTCTGGTATTCACTGTGCCATGGAGCTGGCTCGTCTGAAAAATGTGCAGCTGTATATGATTGGCGGAAAGGTAAACGCTTCAAGTATGAGTATAAGCGGCTCGGACAGTTGTGATAAGATACGCGAAATGAACTTTGATATAGCTTTTCTCGGTGCTACCGGGTATATGAAGGAAACAGGGTTTAACTGCGGAGCAGATGAAGAGAATGCCTTAAAACGGGCCGTAATAAGCCGGACAGAAACAGTTGTTATTCTTATGGATTCGACAAAAAATGATATAAGTAATACCTTTTCGTTTGCCTCGGTTCAAGATGTGAATATTGTCGTTTCTGATGATGAATTGGACGAACAAACCGCAGAATACTTTCGAAACAACAAAATTGCAGTTATTTAACTTCTTATTTTGTAATTTTGCAGGCATTTGTTGATTATATATTGTTGAAATGACAATAAAAAGTGTTAAAATAACAATATTTTTCTTGACAGATGATTTAGAGTGCCTTACTATGATGCTAGAGGCATTACAAAATGAAAGCAAAAGCACTCCGCCTGCATGGAGCATCAGATCTGCGTATTGATGAATTTGAACTCCCAGAATTGAAGGATGATGAAATCCTTGTAAAGGTAATATCCGACAGCATCTGCATGTCGACATATAAATGTGCAATCCTTGGTACGAAACATAAAAGAGTACATCCTGATGTAGCAAAACATCCGGCAATTACCGGACATGAATTTGCGGGAAATATCGTAAAAGTCGGTGCTGCATATAAAGATAAGTTTCGTCCTGGAATGAAGTTTACTTTGCAACCTGCTCTTAATTATAAAGGAACGATGTGGTCGCCGGGATATTCATATGAGTTTTTTGGTGGTGATACTACATATTGCATTATTCCGCATGAAGTAATGGAGCTTGGCTGTCTGCTTGAATATAAAGGAGAGGCATATTTCGAGGCTTCTCTTGCAGAACCGATGTCATGCTGTATAGGTGCATTTCATGCCTGTTTCCATACAAAAATGGGAGTGTATACCCATGAAATGGGTATAAAGCGGGGGGGAACATTGGCTCTTCTTGCAGCGGCAGGTCCGATGGGCCTTGGTGCGCTGACGTATGCCATGCATTGTGACAATCATCCATCTCTTATTGTGATGACAGACATCAATGCAGACCGCCTGTCCCGTGCAAAAAAACTGTTTCCGCCTGAGCTGTCAAAAAAATGCGGGGTCCGCATAGAATTTATAAATACATCTTCTATAGATAATCCAGCTGCATATCTGCGCCGATTTGCTCCTGACGGTTTTGATGATGTATTTGTGTATGCTCCTGTTTCCCAGGTTGTAGAACTGGCTTCTGCTGTCCTTGGTCGTGACGGCTGTTTGAACTTTTTTGCGGGGCCTACGGATAAACAGTTTGCAGCACCAATCAATCTATATGATGTTCATTACAACTCAACGCACGTCATAGGAACAACTGGTGGCAATACAGATGATATGCTGGAATCTCTCAGGATGACAGAACAGAAGATACTTGATCCTGCTGTTATGGTAACGCATATTGGCGGTTTGAACTGTGCAGGAGAAACGACATTGAATCTTCCAAAGATTCCCGGTGGGAAAAAACTGATTTATACACATCTCAATATGCCTTTAACTGCGATAGATGATTTCCGGAACCTTGCAGATAAAGATCACCGGTTTGGAGAACTTGCTGATATCATAGAAGCGCATAACGGGCTGTGGTGTGCAGAAGCAGAAAAATATCTGCTTGCAAATTGGGAGGAAGCGCAATGAGTGTAGATATTACAATTAAACATGCTGTTAAACGATATGAAGATGGAATGACAGTTATTCCCGATCTTTCAATCGAGATAAAGGATGGTGAGTTTTTTACATTGCTTGGCCCTTCTGGTTGTGGAAAGACAACACTGCTTCGTATGATTGCCGGTTTTAACAGCATTGAAGGCGGTAAATTTTATTTCAACAATAAAGAAATTAATGACATGGATCCTGGAAAACGGAATATCGGAATGGTGTTCCAGAATTATGCCATTTTTCCAAATATGACAGTACGTAAAAATGTTGAATTCGGACTTAAGACAAGAAAAGTACCAGCTGACAAGGCCCGCAAAGATGCGGATAAATTTATGAAACTTGTACATGTAGACCAGTATGCTGACCGTATGCCAGACCGTCTTTCCGGCGGACAACAGCAGCGCGTGGCATTGGCCCGTGCGCTTGTAATTCAGCCTGATGTTCTATTAATGGATGAACCTCTTTCTAATCTCGATGCTAAACTGCGAATAGAAATGCGGTCGGTTATCCGTGAAATACAAAAAAATGTCGGTATAACCACTGTGTATGTAACCCATGATCAAGAAGAAGCAATGGCAATTTCAGACCGGATTGCGGTAATGAAAGGCGGTGTTATCCATCAGTGCAGCAGGCCTCAGGATATTTATATGCGGCCTTCCGATATGTTTGTTGCTACCTTTATCGGCAAGTCAAATATGCTCAAAGGCAAGCTTTTCTGGAAAAATGGAACTGCAGAACTTGAAATGTCCGGCGGTTATCATGTTCCGGTACAGAAAGTGGACCTATCAAAAAAAATAGAAGGAGATGTTATGGTCTCCTGCCGCCCGGAAGAGCTTACTATAAATGAAGACAGCAGCGGAGAAGGAATACATGCTACAATCGCCGACAGTGTTTTTCTGGGATTGAATACACATTATTTCATCACTTTGGATACCGGAGAACGGGCAGAAATAGTACAAGTATCAGATATCGATTCTATCCTTGCTCCAGGAACCAAGATAACATTAAGCGTGAATACGGCAAAAATCAATATCTTTGATATAAAAACCGAGAAAAGTATTATGCAGGGTGTAAAGACTATGCCAGAGGAAAAGGAAAGCCATGAATAACAGCAAAAAGCTTGAATTCTGGAATGTAACGTCTTTTGCAATCCTGGGACTGTTTGTTATATTCCTAATATATCCAATCGGAGGACTGTTAAAGGAAGCTGTGTATACATCCGGAAAATTCAGTATGGATGCTTTTACACGTTTTTTCAGTAAAAGCTACTATTACACAACTATCTACAACAGCTTTAAGATAGCGCTTACAGTAATGGCATGCTGCCTTGTGCTTGGAATACCATTTGCTTATTTTTATACATTTTATAATCTTGCCGGCAGAAAATTTCTGTTTGTATTGTGCCTGCTTTGTACTATGTCAGCCCCGTTTATCGGTGCATATGCATGGATTCTGCTTATGGGCAATAACGGACTTGTAACAAGATTTCTGCGTACATTTGGTATCGGTCATGTGACAATCTATGGATTTGGAGGGATCGTTCTTGTACAGACATTGAAGCTGTTCCCTTTGGTTGTCATTTATATGGATGGTGCATTCCGTGATATAGACCGTTCGCTTATGGAAGCAGCAGAAAGTATGGGTTGCAAAGGTATGAACCGTTTTTTTAGGGTCATTATGACTTTGACAATGCCCACGATTCTTGCTGCTGCTCTGCTGGTATTCATGAGATCATTTGCAGATTTCGGAACACCGCTTTTGATAGGCCGCGGATATACAACTTGCCCGGTACTGATTTACAATGAGTATCTTGGCGAAAACGGATCGGATTACCACTTTGCTGCGGCTATCAGCATAATAGTAGTTATAATGACAGCAGTTATTTTCCTTATTCAGAAAACTGCCACCGGTATGTTCAAGTTCTCCATGAGTGCTATGCACCCGATAGAAGTAAAGAAGTGCCGCGGCATATCCGGAGTACTGATGCATTTCTACTGTTATTTTCTTGTTGGCATATCAATGCTGCCACAGGTTTATATCATATTCATGTCATTCCGCAGATATAACAACAGCATTCTGCTAAAAGGATATTCTTTTGTTAATTATCAGAAAGCGCTCACAAAAAACCTTCTCCGTGCGACAAATAATACATTGATAATCAGTATCCTTACGCTGGCAATCATTATTCTGCTTGCGGTGCTTATTGCATATCTGGTAGTCAGAAGAGGAAATCTTGTAAGCCAAGCCATAGACACTATCTCAATGATGCCATATATCATGCCTGGTGCGGTTATCGGTATTGCGCTGGTTATTGTATTCAGCAAAAAACCGTTCTGTATTGCAGGTACACTTGGTATCATGGTTGTAGCTTTGGCAATACGGCGGCTGCCATTTACGAGCAGGTCGGCAACAGCAACTATGATGAAAATAAGCCCAAGCATAGAAGAGGCTGCAATCAGTCTGGGTGCATCAAAGATAAAATCATTCGCCAGAATTACTGTCCCAATGATGTCCAGCGGTATTATCTCCGGCGCGGTTTTGAGCTGGGTATCAATCATCACCGAAATGTCGAGCGGCGTTATTCTTTATAATAACAAAACGATAACACTGACTATTGGAACATATGTTGAAATCAACAACGGTGTATATGGTGTAGCTGCAGCATTTGCAACGGTGACAACGATACTGACAGTCATTTGTCTTCTCGTCTATCTCAAGTTTACAAAACTTGAAGATGTTGAAGTATAAACATTTAAGCATAAGGAGGCTTTTAATGAAAAAACTTGTATCGGTATTACTGCTGATATCGGCAGTATGTGGTTTTGCGTTTGCAGGCGGCAATAAAGATGCAGCTGCCGGTAAATCCGGTGGAGCACGTCCTTCATGGGCAAAAAGTGCTGATGAAATTACAGGAACGCTGACTGTATATACAACAATGGAGGAAACACAGCAGGATATCCTTCTTAACCTTTGGAATGAAGTATATCCAAAGTGCAAAGTCGAAATCGTAGCTGATTCTGTAGGAACTCTCGCAACAAAGATCCGCAGTGATGCAACAAGCGGTGCTGATGTAGTTATTGGAGGCATGTTCGCGGCAGATGGCGATAAATACCACGATATTTTACAGCCATATACTTCAACGCTTGATAAAGAGCAGGCCTATCATGATCCATCAGGATATTACACATTCTACGATGTTCAGGTTATGTGTTTGGTAATCAATCCAAATGTCCTCAAGGATCTTGGCGTCAGCGTAAAAGGATATAAAGACCTGCTTCAGCCTCAGTTGAAGGGAAAGATTATTCTTGCTGATCCTTCTGCTTCATCTTCAGGCTGGAGACAGCTGCAGACAATTCTTGCAACAATGGGTAATAAATTTGATGATGAAAAAGGCTGGGACTATATCAAACAGCTGATGGCATCGAGCTTTAAGACAAATTCTTCAAAAGATGTATATAATCTTGTTAACGAAGGTGAATATGCGGTAGGTCTTTCTTATGAGTCAACTCCGGCAGGTATCATTGCTCAGGGCGGAGCAACAATGAAAATTGTCTATATGAACGAAGGTAATACCGCTATGCCAGGCGGAGCCGCAATCGTAAAGAATGCTCCAAATCTGAAAGCTGCTAAAGCGATGATAGATATGCTTTCTTCTGTTGAATTCCAGAATCAGCGTGCTGATCTTGCTGGCCGTGGTTCAAATAAGAACTGCAAGGCAAGCAATCTGCCTGCTGATAAGACACTTAACCTAAAACCGCTTGATTATGATTATCTTGGTAAAAATAAAAAAGCGATGATGGATCATTGGAATGAGCTTTGGGCTAAAGTAAAAAGCTGAAACATAAAGTGATGAACGGGGCTGTGGATATTCTTTCACAGCCCTTTTTATATAATCCGGGTAAAAGGAGATTGTATGATAGCTACAGTTACGTTTAATCCGTCTCTTGATTATGTTGTTGCCGTAGATGATTTCCATGCTGGTACATTGAATAGAACGACAGAAGAACATATTTTTCCTGGCGGAAAAGGGATTAATGTTTCAATCATGCTAAATGTACTGGGTGTTCAGGAAACAACAGCATATGGTTTTATAGCAGGATCGACTGGCGCTATTCTTGTGAATTTGCTGAAAGAGAAAAAAATTAAAACAGATTTTATAGAATTGGAAAAAGGATTTACAAGAATAAATGTAAAATTACGTTCTGTTGCGGAAACAGAGATAAACGGACGCGGTCCTTATATAGGAACAGAGAATCTGCATGTGTTGCATGAAAAGCTTGATCTGCTGAACAGTGACGATATACTTGTGCTTTCAGGCAGTATTCCTCCGTATCTTCCGCAAACTGTATATATGGATATTATGGATAGACTGCAGAATAAAAATATGAAGATCATTGTTGATGCAACACGGGATTTGTTTGTAAAAGTCCTGCCATACCATCCTTTCTTGGTAAAACCGAATGGAGAAGAACTGGGAGAAATCTTCCATGTTCAAATTGCCAGCATCTCTGATGCAATAATATATGGAAAGAAACTGCAGAATGCCGGGGCGGCAAATGTACTAGTCTCTCTTGGCGGGAAAGGTGCGGTCCTTATTGATGCGGAAGGTGAAATATACCGGGCAGCAGCACCTAAAGGGAAGGTACTCAATTCTGTTGGAGCAGGAGATTCAATGATAGCAGGTTTTATAGCCGGGTATCTAAAAAAAGGCAGCTATCAAGAAGCACTGCGGCTCGGAATCTGTGCCGGCAGCGCAACGGCTTTTTCGGAAGATCTTGCAGATACAGAAACAGT
>Ga0070399_1003382_pt1 | contig 14210 bp, 7 predicted proteins | sample BioMet4_FD_61217 | JGI IMG/M metagenome (GOLD analysis project Ga0070399, IMG submission 61217) | Microbial communities from bioreactor (seeded with sewage sludge) at LBNL, California, USA - Biofuel metagenome 4 (version 1) | ecosystem: Engineered > Bioreactor > Anaerobic > Unclassified ... | reverse complement strand
ATGCCGGACCGCATCCACATGCTCGCGCGGATGCCGCCGAAGACGGGCGCGTCGTCGCTCATGGGGCACCTGAAAGGGAAGACGAGCCTCACGATCTTCGGCGAGCACGCGAATCCCAAATGCAACAACGGAAGCGGGCGCTTCTGGTCCGAGGGCCACTACGTCTCCGCGGCGGGGCTGAACAAAACGACCGTCCAGAACTGCATCGGGGACCAGGAGCTCGAGGACCGGGCCGAAGACAGGAAGTGCCTGAAGGAGTACAAAGACCCGTTTACGGGTAAGTAAGGGCGACAAAGGCAATTGGGCAGCCGTCAGAGAGGGCCGTTATCGGCCCTGCCAGCATCAAGCCTTATAGGCATATGTGAAAAACCACCCCTTGAAGAGGTGGATTTTTATTTTGTGGTTTTCCGCGTTATCGTTCAGTTAAAGACAAATGCATCAAAGCAGCTTTTGCAAATAACATAGGGGTTTTGCAAGGGATATTTTAGGGCTGCAGAAAGGCAAAGGAAAAAACTATCCGTGGGTAACCGTGATGGTGCTTCCGACCGAGACGCTCGTCGTGGTTCCGTTCGTGACAAAGTTAATGATGTAGTCGCTACTTTTAGTCGTGATATAGACGGTGAGATCATCGGTGCTGGAAGCTAAGGTTAATGTGTAGCCGGTGACATTGGCTTTTTTCAAGGTTGTGCCATCGCCTTGGGTGACGTCGCTTTGAGTGTAGGTGAAATTAAAACTCAAGGTTATCGTGCTCTTTGCCGCGTTAAAAGAATACCAGTAGGTTAGAATCGGCGTCGTGTTGTTGGAAACGTTGATGGCAAAAGTGGTGGGAAGAGTCGTGATGAGATTGCCGTCATTATCGTAGTATTCGGTTGGAACGGAGACCGTGCCATCGTTCGCGATAAAAGAATACGTTACGGTTCCATTGGTGTCCGTAATGATGGTTCGAGTGGTTTCATCGGTTGCCGTGTTGTAGTCCACATAGGTAATACGTTTGATGGTATCGGTACTCGTGGACTTCGGGACCTGAGCGGGGAGGGTTCCTCCTCCCCCACGAGCCAGGGTAATGCTGTCCCCCTTGAAGCCTGGACTAAAGTTGTCGCTTGAACTCGTATAAGTCACAACGCTAGTGCTCTTGGCGAAGGCGAGAGTGCCGGTGTAGCCGCTATTAATCGAAGCATCAGCGGAGTTCAAAGCGTTAACAGTTTCGGGAGTGCCGCCTGTGGCAGGCAGAGCGACAACGGCAATTCCAAGGGGATAATCGAAAACGTTGGTGACCAAAACGACATAATCGGTGATGGTTGTCCGATCAATGAGTTGGGCGTTGGCTGAAATATCAAGATAGAAAAGGTAAGATCCGGTTCCGCCAGAAACGGAGCCGAGAGCGTATTCGCCTTCATTGACAGGAATTTCAAAATAGTAGCAGGCATACATGAGCATCGTTGGATTTTTGATCCATGAGGTGTCAAAAACCGGCGTCGTAGAATAATTCGCGCTCAAGGTAGCGGAATAGGTATTATCGGAATATTGATAGATGTAAGGATCGGTCTTTAGTGAACTCTGATAAATGTATTTGATTTCTTTTATATCGGTGATGGTCTGGGCAGCGTTTCGGGTGATTTTGTGCAACGAGAAGAAAGAGTTATTATTTGGAAAATAGGTGCCGGCAAAAAAGTTGATATACCCTTTTTTTCGGAGATTGAAGTCAATCGAGTTACGCGGCATGGGGTAATTGAGGTAATCCGTAACGTCGGAACCGGCTTTATTGATTCGGGCCGAAGCGACAGTGGCCAGATCGTTGATGCTAATGGAGGCGTTCATGAAGTGAAGACCATAGATGTTGGTGGACCCGCTAAAAAGCGTATCCAATGAAGCCCTGGATTTGGCATATTTAGAAAAGCCGAGGGTTTTGTAGGAGGCTTTTGTGATATAGGCTGCCATCGAAGTCGAGACGGAGGTGTTCGAATGGTTGCCCCCATTGATATCGTCGTCATCAATGCGAACAAAACTCCCCGAATTGCTGGTGCGAGTGAGAATCTCGAGTTTGCTCTTGCTATAAGTAGCACTTGAAGAAGTCCCGTTCAGCGATTGATAAAGGTTTTTCATTCCGTATTGAGAGACACGAATATCGCCCGATCCACTTGAGCCGGCGTAGTCGCTTGAGGTATAGGTCGATCCGCTAATGACGTAGCCCGTATTGGTCGTGGTTGGAAGATAGGAGGAGTCAACGTTGAGGGGAAAATAAGTATCGTACGTCGAGGAATAGCCCGAGGCGGTGGAACTCGTATAATTGGCAGATGTGCTCAAAACCGTTTCGGTGTATTTGCTCCGGTAAATTTGGAAGGCATTGTTGTAAAATTCGAGGTAATACGTGGTGCTGCCAAGAACGCAACTGAAATAATTGCCAGTTCGGGTCCACTGGACCTGGGGAGAACTGGTGAGATAACAAGGGCTATCACCATAGGTGGAAGACGGGGCGTCAGCTGCTAGATAATAAGGTGTGTTATTGACGGAAGCCCAAATGTTTCCGGCACCTGAGGGGTTTGTAAGATGCCAGACAAAAGCATTTGTGGAGGTCGCCGTAGTGGTGATAGAAGTGGTTCCGCTCGGAATCATATAGGTATTCTGATAGGAGATGGCAAAGGTCACGGCTTCCGTATAGGTTCTTGTCGTGATTGTGTCGCTGAAATCTTTCTTACCATAGAGGTAGAGATAAGTAACGGTTGAACTATCCCCGGTTTGATAAAGGCAATAGCAAAACTTACCTTTTAAAGGATTGGTAGCGTCAAAATATTGTTTAAACGTGGCATCGTACGTCGTTCCGCTGACCACCCTGGTCGTGCCATCGATATAAACATCATCGGTCTCGGTTTGATAGGGTGAAAAACTACTGGATTGGCCCCGAATGCTCACAAGTCTGTCGTACATGGATTTCATGTCGATGGAGCCGCCCCATCCGCTTAATGTGCCTTGCTGCTGGGCGGTGTAGGTCCCCGTGGAACTGGTCGGATTATAAGCGTTGACCGAAGTCACATTCCGATTTCCTTTGAAGTTGGCCGTGGCATAGCCGATCGTTGTGTAGTCCGAAAAATGACTGGTCAGAGACGAATCCAAAATATTGCAATTTGAAGCGATGGCAACGTGACCATTCGAAACGCCAACGCCAGTTATAGCGGCGTTAACGTAGCCGGCGGCAACGCCGATTAAAGTCGTGCTGGCGGAAGTCGTGACTGTGGCGTTATCGAGATAAACATTTTTGACGGTGTTGACCGCACTAGAATAAGTATAGGTCGTGCCTAAAACTGAATTGAAATCACCGACAACACCGAAAGTACCAACGATATTGACATCAGTCAAAGTAGAAACGGTGGAGGGCTTGCGGGTGATATGACCTTCGCCGAGAACGTTGTCCACAGCCAAGTTGGAAATCGTGAATCCCCCGCCATCGAAGTTGCCGATAAACGGATGACTTGAAGTTCCGATCGGCGGGAGAGTCCAGTTGTTTTCGCTATCGGAAGTCATATCGACATTGGCATTGAGTTTAAAATAGGTTTGCTGATAGGCATTGGAGCTATTGGTTTGGTTAAAATAGCCCAAGTACTGAAGCCAAGCCAGGTTATACATATGAATCGGACGATCGATGAGGTAGGGGTCGGCTTCTGATCCGTCACCCCCGGCGAAATAGGCTGAAGCGGTATAACCCTGGCCATTATTTAGCCCGGCGGCATTTAAATCTTGAAACCAAGCAAAAGAGCCTGCAAAAAGCGTCCCCATCATCAAGAGAACACCGCTAGAGATAAAAGATATTTTTTGCCATTTTTTCATCATGTTATGCCGCAATCCAAAAATAAAAATCCGGAGTATAAGAAACGTAGCTTTGCCCGTCAGAAGAAATGTTGTCGACGTTGTTGATGGCGCTATTGCCAATGTTGAGCGAATAAATCGATTCGATCAGGCTCGAATCGTAGTCCAAAATGAAATAGACGACATTAGTCGGTCCGGCGAGGCTAGCAATAGGAACTTGGGTAACGATGGAATCGTTGGAAACAAAATTTAACTTGGAAGAATTGGGATTAAGGGTTGTGGAGAGGGTAACGGAGAAATAATTGCCACTGTCTACGATGTTGGCCGAAGAGAAAGCGTAAAAACACACGATGCTTGAAAGAGAATTCCCGCTGGTTTGAAGCGGTGTGATGACGGCCCCTGACGCATTGACGGCGCCAAGATAGGAGCTTGCATTGGAATGGGCCGAAAGGCTTAAGTTACTGGCCGAAGCACCGTAATCGGTTAAGGTGGCTTTAAAAAGCACGGCGTTGCCGGCGGGTTTGAGCAAAGAATAGTGACCCATATTGTGAGTGGTTTCGGCCGTTTTAGAGAAGGTGTCGACTCCGGAGGTTGAAGTCCCGCCATTGGCCGTAACATCATAAAAAGGAAATACTTCAACGCTCGCAACGGTTCCCCGCTGGCTGACGATGAGACTGTTCAGATTTAGCGTGCTTTGTTTTGTAGCGTTAAACCAAGCAAAGGTGACATAGCCGCCGCCGACCGAAGTGATAACACAAGCAAAAAAAGCAACGATGGCAATCGCCAAAGTAACATACAAATCGGTTTTTTTCTTTTTAAAATTCGCTGCCATAAATCGAAACGTCTTTTCGTGGCAGCTGGCTGCCCCCGAAAGGGCCCTTTAGCTTTGCGTCACTAGATTGCTCTAGCTTTGCTATTGACAGGTTTAGTATAAGATTTTCGTTGGAGAAAACAAGTTCAATAAACTTACTCTTTATCGCATCTTTTAATCTGATCTTCTTATTCTTATTTTCTTTGAAGCCACCCTTGGTTGACTTTTCTTAAAATGAAAAGAAAAAAAGTTTAGGTTCTAGAGGCAAAATCCGATCAAAGATAGCCTGTTTTTGATCGAGAAAATTAAGCAGAAACAACCGAAAGACTAAGTTGAGAAAACGCGATTGAGAGGCCTTTGTAGACATTGGAATCCCCCGATTGATCCAAAACGTAATAAAACTTGGTGGCATCGTCGGGCTTGGTTGCGCTATAGGAATAGAAGGTGTCGGAGGCGTTGGAGAAATAGAAACAGAGGAAAATGACACCGGTTGCCCCGCCGGGGAGGACGAGATCGTTATCAAGCCAAGATTCGGGGCTGGCGAGAGTCGTTCCCGTCGAGGGCGTGCCCTCATTATGAGTGAAATGGTTAGTGAGCGAGCTGCTGTTCATGAAAGCGCTGGCGGCGGTGGTCAAAGCGGCCGAACTGGTTTCGAGACTCGTGGCGCTATAGACCCGCATTGCTTGACTTAGGGCAATCCCCGTCGTAAAAGCCGAATCGGAATAAAACTGAGGGGAGGCGAGACTTGAAAAATGAGTGAGCGAAAAGGAGACTTGCTTCGGATTGATCCCGTCATTGGTGACTTCAATGGCGTAACTCGTCGCGTAATCGGGCGAGTACGAACAAGCGGTGTCGCTGAGGGAAGTAGCATCGACGAAAGAGGCGCTTGTTGTCGAACCAAGGACGTAAGAAAAATCCGATGCCGAGGTGATGCTGCTGACCTTCGTTTTTTCGTAGCCTAGTGCTCCGTTCGCCTGTAAATATTTCAGGCGGAAAGAAATGCCGGAATCGATGCTGATGCTCGCGAAATTCACTTCGGCTTGTCGCGTTTGAGAAAACCAAGCATAGGTGACATAGGAAAAAACACCGGTGGTAAAGAGTATCACGGAGTAAATCAAACTCAGGATCAAGGAGAAATGGTGTTTTCGATAGCGTGGTTTCATGTTGCCGCCTCAATAAATGGTCGGAACTCCTTGCACATAATGCCAATAAGTTAAGCTAGAGCCGAGCGTCGTCGTGCTCTTGTCGCTAGCGTTCGCCGCATAGAAAGCATACGTGACAGTGGCATTGGTCGTGGTGTTTGTCTTCGCCCAGCCGGTGCTATACCATCCGCCCGCGCTATAGCGCGATTCGTATTCGGCGCCGGTCGTGGCCAAATAAACTTTCGTCGAAGTGGCGGTGCAGCCGATGAAAGGCGTACCTAAGAACTTGACGTTCTCTGGTAAGACAACGCTGCGAAGCGCGGTGTCGCTTTTGAAGGCGCTGTCGTTGATGATGAAAGGCGAAGTGGCCGTCTGAACGCTGGTATCCGAGGCAATATAGACGCTGGCGAGGGAGGTCAAACTTTCAAAGGCTTGGCTACCCAAAGACGTGAGCGCACAGCTTCCCGCTGGCGAAGTGCTGGCGGTTTGAGTGCCAATCGTCAGGCTGGTTGGCTTAGCGAATTTGTAGAAAGCTTTTGCCCCAATCGAGGTGACGCTTGCAGGAATCGAAAGCGAGGTAATGGAGGCGCTGCCGGCGGTGTTGAAGGCGCTATCGCCGATGCTGGTCAAACCCGAATTCAAGCTGAGGCTTGTTAGGGAGTTGTTGTTGTAGAAAGCCTGAGAAGCAATCGTCGTTGTGGTGCTGGGGAAAGCCAAAGCATTGATGCGGGTGCAACCGTTGAAAGCGTCGGCTTGGACGGTGGTCATCCCCTCCGCAAAATTGACGTTCGTCAAGGCGAGGTCGCCTTTAAAGCATTGCGAGGGAATCGTCGTCAGGCTCGTGGGGAAGGAGACCCCCGTAATCGCCTTGCAATTGCTAAACGCTTTATCTCCGATGGTGGTGAGCCCCGTCATGGAGGAGAGATCGACGCTTTGATTCCAAGCGGTGCAATAATAGAAAGCAGAATAGCCAATTCGCGTGATCGAATTGGGAAGAGAGAGCGAAGTGAAAACCGAGCCGCGGAACGCTTCATCGGCGATTTCGCTTGTCGTGTTTCGAATCGTGAAGGAGGTGTTATCGGGGGCGCAGCCGACGACCGTGGTCCCCGAATAAACGACATTGCCTTCGGCACTGACGCTGCCGCTACCGCTGGCGGTGGTGATCGTCGAGATTTTGACGGCGCGGACAAAAGGCGAAGCATAGATGCTTAAAACGCTATCGGTGCCGCCGAAGGTGGCGATGTTTCCGGGGAGATAAACAGTGGTCAGGTTCGTGTAGGCAAAAGCGTAGATACCTAAGGAACTTAAGGCCGTGGGGAACGTATAGGTCGTCATATCGCCAGGCGCGCTAGAATAGGCGGTGACTTCCTTGAGATAGAAAGAGCCGGCGAAAGCCCGCCCTTCAATAGACGTCAGGGTGTTGGGGAGGTTAAGAACCATGAGGTTTTTGGCTAACGTTGCACCGGCTGGAAGCGCGGAATTAGGATTGTTGCAGGAATTGAAGAAGGCAAAGCGGCCAATCGACGTCACGCTGCATGCGGTCCCCGAAATGCCGACGCTTGTCGGAACGGTGATGGTTTCATCGACACTCTCGCTATCGTAATAGTAACGGGTGAGGATACAAGTGGTCGCGCTAACGCCCGTTTGGAGGAAATCGAATTTGCATCCGGAAGCGTCGGTGTAGGTCGTGTATTTCCGTTGGGCGCTCCCGCCGACGCTCCAATAAATCGGAGCGGAATAGTTATCAAAGCCATCGTCGTTGCTCGCGGTGCCCGGAAAAACAGAACTCGATGAGGTCCAGCAAGCATCGCTGGTGAAACTGGTCCAGTTCGACGGAAGAGCGGTGTTATCGGAATAAAGCGTGAGCCGTTCGCGGCCTTCAAAAGAGTTGCCATTGAGTGTGGTGATCGTTGACGGGAGATAGACCGAATGAAGGCCGACAATCCCGGTGTGGGAACCTGCTGAAAGAGCAAAGACATAGTTATTAATGGTGATGCTCTTGTTATTACTGCTACTTTTGGTTGGGAAAGTGATGCCCGAGAGATAACGCGTATATTGGAAGGCATAATTTCCGAGCGTCAGAGCATTGGTGTAGGAGGTTTCGGTCGGGAAATTAAGGTAGCGGATGAACAGTGCGGATTTAAACGAAGCGACCCCGACGGTTTTGAGTTTTTTCGTGGGCAAACTCAGGGTGAAACTCGGGTAGTTGGTGTCGCTAAAAGTGGATTTCCCCGCATATTGGAAAGCGTAGTTGCCAATCGTGACGAGCTTGGAAGCGGTAGCGGTGGTCGAGCCATCGCCAAAAGTCAGCGATTCGAGGATCGAATAGTATTGGAAAGCGTTCGCGCCGATGGAAGTGAGAGTCGAAGGAATGCTGAGGCTGGTCACGGCGATCGTCGAGGTGTAGTCGGCGGTGTTATAGGTATCCGGTGAAAAAGCAAAGTTCCCGATCGTTAATAGCGTGGTGCAAGCGCTGAAATTCAAACTGGTGAGGAAGTTGCAGCCATAGAAAGCGTAATCGTTGATGAATTGGATGTTGGCGCCCATCGTGACGTTCAAAAGCTCGGTGTGGGCTTGGAAAGCGTAGGTATCGATGCCGACGACTCGATGGAGCGCATTGTCCTTGCTGATGGTATTCGGGATCGTGAAAGAATCGTTTGAACCGCTGTAATAATAGATGACGACATCGTAACCATAGCCTGTTGGCGGCGTGGTCTTATCATATTGGTAATAAATGCAATCCCCGGCTGTTGAAACATTGGGCACGTTGTATTTGACGTTGAGGAAATGTTTGGCCAATGTTTTGGCATCGGTATAGACGAAATTCCAATCGGCGCAAGCATCCAAACTCGTCCAACTCGGGGCGGTGGCGGCAGCGAAAGAAGCGAGGCACTTGGTGCAGCCTTTGAAAGCCATCGGCCCCACGTAAGCGATCGCGGTAGAAAAGTAGGCCAGTCCGAGCGGAACACAATCCGCGAAAGCGTAGGCGCCAATCGAAGAAAGGACGGTGGAGGTGGCCATATTTTCGAGGTTGGCAAAATTGAGGCAGCCTTGGAAGGCGCCTTCACCGATCTCGGTCACGGTGGCAGGAAGGGTGAGCGAGGTCAAAGAAAGATCGCCAGCAAAACAATAGCTTTCAATGCTGGTGCAGGTTGGCGTTCCGCTAAAGGTACAGCTCGCCAGGGCTTCGCAATGAAGAAACACGGAGGGATAAAGATGAAGAACGCTGGCTGGCACATCAAAAGCACTCAAACCGCTATAAGCGAAAGATTGATAGCCTAGAGTCGTGATGTTCGTCGGGGTATGGAAGCTGATGCCAGTCACGGACGTGGCCTGGTTAAAGCCATCATCTTTGATGCCGACGATAGGATAAGCGTTATAGGCGGTGGGAATGACGGGAACCGCGTCGGTGCAACTGCCTTTTCCGACCACGGCGGTGTTCGTGCCAGTGTCCACGTAATAGGCGAGGCCAGCCGAGTCTCCGGTTTGGAGAGCGGAGTTGGCATTCGTTGAAAGGAGGTATTCGCCAAGGATTCCTCGTCCGGTCGGATTCGGATGATACGCCTTCTGTGGGACGTTAATGAAGGCGCTAAACGACAGCAAAAGGGCAGCGCCGATGAGGGCGATGACGGATTTGTGATGGGTTTGGAAGAATGCTTTCATGGTTTTGGCTCCTTTCCTTAGGCACTCGGGTAGGTCACGTATTTTGTGACGTAAGTGTTACCGTTAAAATGGACGGTGGAGTAGTGAGAATTGAGCGCCAGTAGTTTCGTGAGGTTCGCCGGGGCGCTATTGAGGGAAGCGGCGCTACCCAGATAGATGTCCTTGCTGTCGGAACTATTGGCGACATTGCGGGTGGATTGGACTTTGAGATCGCCGCCGAGATTCGAGAATTTGCTTTCGAAAGAGAAGTAGCAGCGGTCGAAGGAAGTGGAAAAGCCGCTGGTGTTGATGCTATTGGAGAGAAAGTCCACGTCGGCGATGACGTTGTTATTGGAATAGACGTCGACTTCGTTACCGAGGTTGCCCGCCCCGTTTTGACCTTGAGCGCAGACGTAATAGATCGAAACGCTTTTATAGGGCGAAGAGATGAAATACTCGCCTTTAGGGAGCTTGAAAGTGTGGGCGTAAAGCCGGGGAGTGCCGCTTGAGGTTGGAGTGAAATGATTGACGTAATTGACGGCGCCTGTGTCATACGAGTATTCGAAATAAGGCGTGTGTTCCATCAAGGTGACATAGGGGATATACATTGCATAGGAAGGCTTGCAGGCCGATTTGTTGCTGGCGACGTTATGGGTGGAATTCAAAGCGATGCTCTTGTCGTAAATGCCGACATAGGATCCTTCGCTTGCTGAAGTCGAAGCTGCCATCACCGTCACATTGGCGCCGTTGTCATTTTTGACGGAGAAGTCGATGGTGTTGGTCGGAACGGTGAGGCTCGTAGCATCCGCTTGAGTGATGTTCATCGTCGAAATTGCGGTGCTCGAGGTTGTGGAAGAAGGCCCCGTCATCTTGAGCGAAGTATCGAAACTCGCAATATTGGTGATTTGCGGAGAGGCTTCTTTATCGACGTTTTTGCAGAAGACACCGAAATCTTTGCTCGCCGGCACGACCGAATCGCCGTTTTTATCAATCAACTTATAACTGAAATAGTTGCGGAAGAAAGCCGAGCCCGTGCCAATGTTGTAGAAATAGTTGTTGACGGCGGTCGAGGAGAGGGAGCAGTGAATCAAGAAATTGAACTTTTTCTCCATCGTCGGGTTCCAGGTTAATAAGCTCGAGAATAACGGGAGCCGTCCGCCGATCTCGATATGTTCGCTGGAAGAATTGCTGTAGCTCCAAGTTGAAGCAGGAATTCCCGTTTCGCTCAGATCGGACCATTCGGCGGTCGTGTAATAGAAATCATTGAAAACGCTGCCGCTATTTCCGGCGTTGGTGATTTCGTAACTGCCGATGCCATAGTAGAAGGAGTCGGTATCCCCCGCGACGGAGTTATTGTCGCTTGCCGTGACCAAGGAGAAGACGCCAAGGTTGCGGTTGACCGCATCCTCGTCTTGGATGATTTGTCGGCCTTTGAAGTCAACCGAAAGGGTATCTTTCGAGGCGTAAGAAGTCGTATCCAAGGGGTATTTGCGCATGAAAGTCGTATATTTGCTTGCGCTGCCTCCCTGAGGAACCGAAATATAATAATCGCCCGTGTTATCGCCATCTTTATCGATGGAGGTATAGTCGGAGGCGCTGACGCTAGAGCCCATCACGTCCTTAAACATTTTGGTGAAATTAACGACGCCGGTATCGCCGGAAGAATCGTAGACTTTGGCTGGGGTGAATTCGCTATTGAGAGCCGGACCGACCTCGCCAATAAGACCCGTCTCGCTTTCTTGGGCTTGCTTGATGACGTTGGCCACGTCGTTATTGAGACTCATATCGGCATCGTGGATGTAGCAGTTTTCGCAAGAACCATCGCAATGCCCAATCAGATAGCCGATGTTGACCCCATGGGCGTATTCGGTATAGGTCGTATCGGTGTTATCGGCAGGGTTAACGTAATCGAGAAGAGCGCTCATCGTGATGGTGCTGACCCCGGAAGAAATGCTATTGTGGAAAGTGACTTTATAGGTGCGAAGGACTTTCGAATAATAAATGTTCTCACTGAAGATTTTAGCCACGATGGAAAGCCGGGTGCTTAAGGCGGCGTTATTGACCAAGGTAAAGTTCGTGTTATTCGCAATGGAATAGCGGCCAGCCGCCTCATCATCGTCTCCCGTATTCACGATGAGATTGCCCTCAGAATTTTTGGAAAAATACTCGCTGGAACTTCGGAATTCGAAGCTGATGCCCGTCGGGGCGTTACTGGGATAAGAAGGGACAAAAACCCCGCTGAGGTCGCTGAAGAAATTGGTGCTATCGCCACTCGAAGAAGTGAGGGTATTGTTCGTCCCGTTCAAAAGGTAGGACACCGAAGAAGGATTGAGCGTTAACTGGGCATCATCGCCATAAAGGAGCGGGAGATGATTCACCTCGGAATTGTAACCGTTATCGGTGACCGTCAAGTCATCGAAATAGACGTTTGAAACCTTCGAGCCGCTATAGGTGTAGCCAAAGACGCCCACATCTTCAGGACCGCTTTGAACGGAGAGGTGTTTGATCTCTTTACCATTCCCATTGAAGATTCCCTGGAAAGGCGAACCTTCGTTGCCGACAGAAAGGACGCTTCCCATGGTTTCCATATTGAGATAATCGATCATGGTTGTCGATTCGTTCGTGGAATAGAATTTTAGATTTGAGGTCCCGTGCAATGTCCCATAAGGATCATAAGTGTCGCTTTGACCAACCGTAGCGTTTTGTCTCTCGGGGTCAAAGCCAAGAGTGAAATAGGTTTTGGCAGGGAAAACGCCGAGGTTTTGAAGACGGGTAAGGTTGCGGAAATGGATTGGTCGTGAGATGACGAAAGGATCCGCTTCGGTCCCTAAGCCTCTTTGGAAATAGGAGCGAAGGCCGATGGTGGCGGTGTAGACGCCACTTTCGGCTGTCGTCGCATTAAAAATGGCAAGGGAGGCATAGGAAGCAAAAGCAAGCGTCGAGGTGATCAAAGCCAAGAAGCCAGCAAAAATGATTTTTTCTTTTTTATTGAAGCAGTTCATGATTGCAGGGCCTGGTTAACGCTTAAATAGAAAGCAAAATCATGATCGAGATCGTAGGTGAAACCCAAGTGATTGGCATCGTAGAAAAGCCCGCAATTGGGGTTGTAATAATCGAAGCAAAGATAGCTGACAAACGTCGCCGTGGTGGCTTGCTCGGGCTGAGTGGTGACCAAATTCGCCGAGAAAAAGGAAAGAGAAGCGTCCGTGGAAGACGTCGAAGCGAGGAAATTCTGGCCGGAAACGAGAGTTTGACTTTCGGCGTAGGATTTGACTTTATAGAAAATGATGTCATTTTCCTCGGTTTTATCGGTCGTGAGAGAGTCGAAAACGGTGGAAGTGAGGCCGTAGAAATACAAATAAGGCGAAGCGCGGAAATGGCCGCTAGCAGCGACATAAGCGGAATTCTGTTTCATCTTGAAACTCAAAGAAATCGGAGTGGAGTATGTCACGCTAAAACTCACTTTGAGAACCAAATTCGTATACATTTCTGAGACGTAACTTTGATTGGTGTAATCTCCCGTTTTCGTAATCGCGAGATACGTCGGATCAAAGATATTCATGCTGACGTTGGGAGTTGCCGCGCTGATGGTGTAGGGGGTGACGGTTCCATTGCCGAAATAATCAATCAGAGTGGTATCGGCGAAATAGGGATAAACATATTTATAAGCCGTCGTAGAAAGATTGTTGATTGACAATGATCCCGTATCTAAATTGACGACCGGAATCTCTTTGTGCATATCGATCCAAGCGAAGGTCAGCGCGCTCAAAGATAAGGTCGAGACGACCAATGACGAGAACGCGATGATGATTGCCTTGGTCTTTTTCATAAAAAGAGAGTTGCCGAGCTTCGACCCCTGGAGAAGGGCATGAAGCTGTGGTAACTGGCTATCCGAGGAGGACCCTTTAGTTTTGCGTCGCCAGATTGCTCTGGTTTTGCTTTTCTCGGCTATATCTTAACGCGTGCGCGAGCGGGTGTAAATTAAATTGACCTTACAAAATCGCGAGTCGCAAAAGGTCAAAAGATGAAATGCTGATGCGGAAGAAGAAACTGTCCGTGGACTAGTTTTCAATGTTTCTTTATACATCGTAAAGAAGGATTTTGCTTCGGTTTTATTGAAGGATGAATTGACGCTTAAGGCGCGCTATGATTAATAACATGCAAATGATTCAGGCGAAAGTTTCTGACATTCCGGAAATTCTTGATCTTTATGCGAAAGCTCGTTCTTTTATGGTCAAGGAAGGCAATCCGACCCAATGGGCGAAAGGGGCACCGAATAGGGAAAGCCTTGAACGAGACATGCGTAATGGTTCCTCTTTTGTAGTGAAAGAAGGGGAGCGGGTTGTGGGGACCTTTGCCTTGTATGATCATGACGGAAACTATCAGGCGATTGAAGGTGAATGGCTCAACGAAGAGCCCTATGTTGTGCTTCATCGCCTCGCTTCGGGGGAAAAAGGCGTTGGGAGTTTTATTCTAGAGGGGATTTGCAGGCAATATCGCAATGTCCGCATCGACACCCATCACGACAATATCCCAATGAAAAACCTCTTGAAAAAACTCGGTTTCGTTTATTGCGGGAGGATACGGCTTCTCGATAAAGATGGTTCCCTTCGCGAAGCTTATATGAAAGTCAATGCGCTTTAGATTGTTGAGCGGAAGTCACCTCGCTATAATAAGCAAGCCGAAAAATCCACTGATCCATTAGCGCAGGGGTTAGAGCGAGCGACTTATAATCGCTAGGTCCCAGGTTCAAACCCTGGATGGATCACCAGCACACGGAGGCGTACCCAAGCGGTTTAAGGGGTCGGTCTTGA
>Ga0070399_1003370_pt1 | contig 14249 bp, 13 predicted proteins | sample BioMet4_FD_61217 | JGI IMG/M metagenome (GOLD analysis project Ga0070399, IMG submission 61217) | Microbial communities from bioreactor (seeded with sewage sludge) at LBNL, California, USA - Biofuel metagenome 4 (version 1) | ecosystem: Engineered > Bioreactor > Anaerobic > Unclassified ... | reverse complement strand
CGTAGACCGCGACGGAGTAGCAGGGCTCGGCGTACTGGATGGGGGAGAGGGCGGTGGTCTTGCCCGCGAAGCCGAGCGTGTCGCCGGTCTTGACGGAGGCGAGCTTGGTCATGACGCCGATGTCGCCGCAGCAGATCTTCTGCGTCTCGGTCGTCTTTTTGCCGCGGATGAAGTACAGGTGGCCGATCTTCTCATTGTCGCCGGTGCGCGCGTTGGTCAGCGTCACGTCGGGCGTGAGATCGCCGGAGAACACCTTGAAATAGGAGTTCTTGCCGTACTGGTCGATGACGGTCTTGAAAATGAAAGCCATGGGCTTTCCCTCGGGATCGAGCTTGATCTCGCCGTCCTCGGTGGGGAGGGCGACGCCCTCGAGCGGGTTGGGGGCGTAGGCGATCAGACCCTGGATCAGCGCCTCGGTGCCGAAGCCGCTCGCCGCGCTGCCGCAGAACACGGGGGAGATGACGCGGTCGCGGATGCCCTGCTTGATGCCGGCGGCAAGCTCTTCCTTCGTGAACTCCTCGCCGCCGAAGTATTTCTCCATCAGCGCCTCGGAGGTCTCCGCGACGGCCTCGCAGAGGCTGTCGTGGTATTCGCTTGCGCGGGCTTCGTCGTCCGCGGAGAGCTCGGCCTTGGAGCCGTCGGCCTTGAAGGCCTCCTTCGTGATCATGTTGACGTAGCCCACGGCCTTGTCGCCCTGCATCACGGGGAAGACGAACGGAATGACGGAGGTGCCGAATTTCTCACGGATGGCGTCGAGCGCGGTGAAGAAATTGGCGTGTTCCTCGTCGATCTTGGAAATGTAGAAGAACGCGGGCAGACCGGCGTCGCGGAGGTATCTCCAGCCTTTCTCCATGCCGACGCTGACCAGACCCTTGGCGCTGCCGACGATCAGGCCGGCGTCCGCCACGCGCAGAGACTGCACGATCTCGCCGGCGAAGGCGAAGTAGCCGGGGTTGTCCAGAACGTTGATCTTGCTGTTCTTGTACTCGACCGGAATGATGGAGGTCGAGACGGAATATTTCCGCTTGATCTCCTCGGCGTCGAAGTCGCTGACGGTGTTGCCGTCGACGGTCTTGCCGAGGCGGTCGGTAGCCTTGGTGACGAAAAGCATACTCTCCGCAAGGGACGTCTTGCCGTCGCCGCCGTGGCCGAGCAGGCAGATGTTGCGGATATCCTTGGCAGTGTACATGTGATTGACAGTCTCCTTTCATGGCGAACGGACCGCGCCGGCGCTCCGGGCGGAATCCGTTCCCCGGCCCTTCTCTCCCGAGAAGCCGCATTATGCGAACTATTATACTAGCTCCGGGAAGCTTTTTCAATTATGGCCGAAGATTTTTTCGGAATTCACAAAAGTTTTGTGCAAACTATCCCGTCCAGCGGCGCTTTTTGGGCATTATGACGCATCCGGAGGCCCTTAACGCGCGGCGGTCACGGACAGCAGCAGCGCCGGAAGGGTCCACAGCAGGACGAAGAGCATCACGTTGAACGCCGACGCGGCCGCGAAAGCGCCGAGGAAGGCGAGAACCATCGTGATGAGGAAGCCGAGTATGCCGGAGAGCAGGCAGATCAGAAGCCCCGTGCGCGTCGAGGCGCACACGCCCCGCGCGGCGGCGGCGGCGTCCGCCATCGGCAGGAAGCTCTCGTGCGAGAGCAGGGCGGCGCTCTCGCAGCCCTCGGACGCGGCCGGGTCGGAGAGACGCGCGCGCTCCTCGGCGGACGGGAACTCCAGGCAGTCGGCCGGGACCTTGTACTTGTGGCGCACCGCGGCGGGCGTCAGCAGAAAGTCGCGCGTGGCGAGCAGGGGCGTCAGGTTCCGGCAGCGGAGCACGGTCTGCAGTCCGCCGCGGACGGCGGCGGAGGGCTGGTATTGCAGCGCGAAGACGGCGGCCAGCCTGCCGTTGAAGGCGGTGTAGACCGCCTGGCGGACGTTGGTGCCCTCGGGCATCTGCACGCCCATGAGCTGCATGAAGCCGATCGAGCCGACCAGCACGACGTCGCCCTGGATTTCGGCGCCGACGCCGCCGCCCTCATAGCGGCGGAAGCTGTCGATCGTGCAGCGGCGGCCGTTCTGGCTGGCGGAGATCTCCTGAAAGACCGGCGTCAGGCCGCCGCCGGAGGCCTCGATGACGGCGCTGGTGTAGCCGACGACCTCGCTGACGTTCCGGTCGCCGAAGATCTTCATGCCGTTCATCGAGATGCCGGACGGCTGGAACAGGTCGCCGTCCGTGAGGACCATGCAGGCGCGGGAGCCGAGGCGCTTCGCCCCGGACCAGCCGCACAGCGCCGCGCCGCTGTGCAGGAGCCGGCGGGACGCGGCGGCGAAGGGGCGGGAATAGCAGGCGAAGGCGAACGCGGGGATCGAGCCCGCCAGCATGACGGCGAGCGAGCCGAGGAAGCCGCGCCCGCGGCTGAAATGGCACACCATCGCGACGACCAGCGAGAGGGAGAGGATCAGCGGCGCGTAGACGCGCATGGCCCGCGCGGAGAGATCCGGCTCGCGCAGCGTGTGCACAAGCCGCTCGGAGCTGCCGCGCGCGCGCAGGATGCAGTCGCGTCCCTCCCAGGCGTCGGGGCAGAGCACGGCGGCGTAGGGCTGCGGGCCCATGGCCATCGCGGCCTTGAGCGTGCCGCTCCGCCGTGAGGCGGAGCACCTTGCCCCGGAGCGCGAAATAGAGGTCGAGCGTCAGGACGGCCGTGAATGGAATCTTGCCCTTTCCGGCCGAGAGAAATCCGTCCACGGCGAACACAACGGCCGAGACGGCCAGCAGCCCCTCCGGGCCGCAGCGCAGGCGCAGAAGCTGCGAGACGCCCTCGACGAACATGTCGTAGCCGAGCACCGCGCCGAACAGCAGCAGGCCCAGCAGCACCTTGATGGTCAGCGCCGTGTCCAGCGAGACGCCGCCGATGCGCAGGCCGAACCAGTTGCCCGCCGTGGCGGCGACAGAGAGCAGGCAGACGAGGCCGAGAAGCCGCTTGCGCGCCGAGGCGCCGCGAAGCGTTCTCCCGTCGGCGCGGAACGCCTCCTCGGCGGTCGGCTCCGGGACGACCGGCGCCGGCTTCGGCGGCCGCGGCTCGCGCTTCGGACGGACGGGCCGCTCCGGGCGCGGCGGCTTCGGAGGCCGCGCGGGACGCTCGCTCCGCGCGGGCGCGGCGGGCCGCTCCGTCCCCTCGGGCGCGGCGGCTTCTGCGGCCGACTCCCCGGCCGGCTCGAACGGGACGAACCGGAACCGTCCCGAAAGCTTCGGCCCGGCCGCGGGCTCCGCCTCGGGGGCCTCGGGTTCTTCGGGGGCCTCGGGTTCTGCGGAGGCCTCCGGTTCTGCGGGGAGTTCCGGCTCCCCGGGGGCTTCCGGCTCCTCAGACGCCGCCGGTTCCTCGGGAGGCGCCGGCGCCTCGGATGCCGCCGGCGCCTCCGGCGGCTCCTCGCGCTTCGACCAGCCGCCGAATTCGCGGATGATATCCTCCAGATCGTAGGCGGGCTCCTGCTCCGGGGGCGGCTGAGGGCTGTTCTGTTGTTCGTTCAAGCCGCTGCGCCGCTCGTCCAAGCTGTCCGCCTCCTGTTTCAAAAATCGGTCATCCTCTCTGACGCACCGCTTCGTAGAGCAGCACCGCCGCCGCGGCGGACGCGTTGAGGGATGAGATATGTCCCTTCATGGGAATACTGACCTTATAGTCGCACTGGTCGGCCACGAGGCGGCTCATGCCCTCGCCCTCGGAGCCGATGACGATGGCGCACGGGCGCTTCAGGTCGGCCTCGCAGAGCTTTGTCCCGCCGTCGGCCGCCGTGCCGAAGATCCAGACGCCGCGCTCCTTGAGGTCCTTGATCGCCGCCGTGAGGTTGGGCACGCGGGCCACCGGCAGATACTCGACCGCGCCGGCCGACGCCTTCGCCACCACGGCGGTGAGCCCAACGCTGCGGCGCTTGGGGATGACGACGCCGTGCGCCCCGGCGCACTCGCCCGTGCGCAGGATCGCGCCGAGGTTGTGCGGGTCGGTGAGGTCGTCGCAGAGGATGAGCAGCGGATTCTCGTGCCGCTCCTCGGCGAGGCGGAGCATGTCGTCGATCGAGGCGTACTCGTGGGCCGCGCCCATGGCGATGATGCCCTGGTGCGCGCCGGTGCGGCTCATCTGGTCGAGCTTGCGGCGGTCGGCGGTCACGACGACGGCTCCGGCCTGCTTCGCGAGCGAAGCCAGGCGCGCGAGCGCGTGGTCGGCCGAGCCCTCGGCGAGATAGACCTTGTCGATCGTGCGGCCGGCGCGCAGAGCCTCGGTCACGGCGTTGCGGCCCTCGATCAGGCAGAGGTCCTCCTCCGTCTCCGGAAGGTCGGGCCGGACGGGCTCGGGGCCGCGCGGCTCGCGGGAATCCTGAAATTTTTTCATATCGAAACCTCCGCGCCGGACGGGCGCTCCAAATTGCGGGCTTCCCCCGGAAAAAACGCCGCGCCGACAGGGTCGGACGCGTTTTTCGCTTATTTTGGTATTATAGCAAAGATCCGCCCTTTTCACAACCGGCATCTGAAATTTACAGAAAATTCACAGCGCGTCAGCCGGGTTTCCTTGCTATTCTCCCGGAGATATGCTATGATTAAGACTGCAAAAAATGCTGATTTCGCCCGTATTTTCCGGGCAGTCCCTTCCATCCGAAAGCCCAGACAAGGAGGTTTCGCCTTGAACAACGATTCCAACAAAAACCGGAACGGCCAGAACGGCTCCGGCGGCGGCTCGCAGCCGCCCACCAGGATGATCATTTCCCTGATTATCGCCGCGCTGGTCTTTACCGTCCTCATCAATACGGTTTACGAGACCATCTCCAAATCGTCGCAGAAAAAGATCTCCTACACGGAGTTCGTCACCGAGCTGGACGGCGACAAGCTCGACTCCGTCGAGTTCCAGAGCGACCGCATCCTCATCCTCACCAAGGAGGAGGCCGCCAAGCCCGCGAGCCAGCAGATCATCTACTATACGGGCCTGATCCCCAATCTCGACCTCAACAACCTGATGACCGACCTCGAGAGCCACAACGTGGACGCCTCCGGCCAGATCGTCGAGGAGGTCAGCCCCGTCGTCTCCTTCCTCATCTCGTGGGTGCTGCCCATCGCCGTGATGTACCTGCTCTTCTCGCTGCTGATGCGCTCCATGTCCAAGCGCATGGGCGGCATCGGCGGGCTCGGCGGCATCGGCCAGTCCAACGCGAAGGTCTACATGGAAAAGCAGACCGGCGTCACCTTCAAAGACGTCGCCGGCCAGGACGAGGCCAAGGAGTCCCTCCAGGAGATCATCGATTTCCTGCACAACCCGCAGAAATACGCCGCCATCGGCGCAAAGCTGCCGAAGGGCGCGCTGCTCGTCGGCTCGCCGGGCACCGGCAAGACGCTGCTCGCCAAGGCCGTCGCCGGCGAGGCGAACGTGCCGTTCTTCTCCATCTCAGGCTCCGGCTTCGTGGAGATGTTCGTGGGCGTCGGCGCCAGCCGCGTGCGCGACCTCTTCGAGCAGGCCGCCAAGATGGCCCCCGCGATCATCTTCATCGACGAGATCGACGCGATCGGCAAGACGCGCGACTCCCGCATGGGCGGAAACGACGAGCGCGAGCAGACGCTCAACCAGCTCCTCGCGGAGATGGACGGCTTCGACCCGTCCAAGGGCGTCATCGTCCTCGCGGCCACCAACCGCCCCGAGGTGCTCGACAAGGCGCTGCTGCGCCCCGGCCGCTTCGACCGGCGCATCATCGTCGACCGGCCGAACCTCTCCGGCCGCTACCAGACGCTGCTCGTGCACACCCGCAACATCAAGCTCTCCGAGGACGTCGACCTGCATAAGCTGGCCGCCGCGACGGCCGGCGCCGTCGGCGCGGACCTCGCCAACCTCGTCAACGAGGCGGCGCTGCGCGCCGTGCGCCAGGGCCGTCAGGCCGTCAACCAGCAGGACCTGCTGACCTCCTTCGAGGTCGTCATCGCGGGCACCGAGAAGAAGGGCACCGTCCTGACTGACACCGAAAAGCGCATCGTCTCCTACCACGAGGTGGGCCACGCGCTCATCGCCGCGGTGGAGAAGCACTCGCAGCCCGTCTCCAAGATCACGATTGTCCCGCACACCTCCGGCGCGCTGGGCTACACCATGCAGATGCCCGAGGAGGAGAAATTCCTCAATTCGAAGGAAGAGCTCCTGACCGAGCTGGAGACGCTGCTGGGCGGACGCGCCGCCGAGCAGACCGTGTTCGGCACGCAGACCACCGGCGCCTCCAACGATATCGAGCGCGCCACCGACCTCGCGCGCAAGATGGTCACGCAGTACGGCATGAGCGAGCGCTTCGGCCTGATGGCGCTCTCGGACGTGACCAGCCAGTACCTTGACGGTCAGGCCGTCATGAACTGCGCCGACTCCACGGCCGCCGCCGCCGACGAGGAGGTCAAAAAGCTCCTCTCGACCTGCTACGACAAGGCCTGCGAGATCCTGCGGGCGAACCGCCCGCTGCTCGACGAGATCGCGATGTACCTGCTCCAGAAGGAGACCATCACCGGCGACGAGCTGATGGCCTACGTCAACGCGGACAAGAGCAAGCTGCCGCCCGCCGCGCCTGAGGCGCCGCAGACGCCTCCCGAAGCGCCCGAGGCCCCGCAGAACGTATAATCGCCGGCCCGGACCGGAAACGGCCCGGGCTCTCCGCGCCCCGGGCAGCCGCCCCTGAAAGGAAGATTCCATGGACACCACCGCTACCGCCGCCGAGGTCAGCTCGGTCAAGAGCTTCTTTCAGTCCCTGACGCTCCAAAAGCTGATTCCGGTGGCGCTGATCCTCGTGATCGGCTTCGTGATCGCGAAGCTGCTGATGAAGCTGTTCGACCGGATGCTCCGCCGCTCGCACATCGAGAAGAGCGCGCACGCGTTCCTGCGTTCGGCGTTCCATATCCTGCTCTATACCATCGTCATTCTGATCGCCGCCGGAAATCTCGGCGTCGACGTGTCCTCTCTCGTCGCCATCCTGAGCGTGGCCTCCCTGGCCATCTCGCTCGCGGTGCAGGGCGCGCTGTCCAATCTCGCGGGCGGCATCGCCGTGCTGACCACGCATCCGTTCCGCGTGGGCGACTTCGTGGAGATCGGCGCGGTCTCCGGCACCGTCAAGGAGATCGGCATGTCCTATACGCGCCTGTGCACGGTGAACAACAAGGAGGTCTTTGTGCCCAACAGCGAGATCTCCTCCACCAAGATCATCAACTGCACGATGAACGGCCGCCTGCGCGTCGACCTGACCGTCTCCGCGTCCTATCGGGACGACACCGCAAAGGTGTGCGCGGCCCTGCTGCGCGCGGCGCGGACGGAGGGCGTCCTGTCCGAGCCGGCTCCCTTCGCGGCCGTCAACGCCTACCGCGAGAGCGGGATCGAGTACGCGCTGCGCGTCTGGGCCGCCCCGTCCGATTACTGGGACGTCTATTTCCGCGTCACCGAGCGCGTGCGCGCGTGCTTCCTCGAGGACGGCGTGCACATGCCCTATCCGCAGCTCGACGTCCATCTGAAGGAGGAGGGCCGCGCATGACGAAGACCGACCTGCGCGCGCAGATCAGCACGCGCAAAAAGGCGATGCGGCCCGAGGAGATCGAGCGGTGCAGCACCCGCCTCGCCGAGCGGCTGTTCGACCACCCGGCCTACCGCGCGGCCCGCGCGGTCTACGGCTACCTGCCCTTCAACCAGGAGGTCCGCACGCAGCCGATCCTGCGCCGGGCTCTGCGCGAGGGCAAGCGCGTCGCCGTGCCCCGCGTGACGGACGGGGAGATGGAGTTCTTCTGGCTGGAGGACCTCGAGGCCGTCCGGCCCGGCTTCTGCGGCATCCCGGAGCCGCTCGAGAACGCCCGCGTCGCGGACGACGAGTCCGCGCTCATCCTTGTGCCGGGGCTCGCGTTCGACCCCAGCGGCAGCCGCTGCGGCTACGGCGGCGGCTTCTACGACCGGTGGCTGCGCCGCCATCCGGGCCACCCGACGCTGGCGCTCTGCTACGAATTTCAGGTTCTGCCCCGCCTCAGACCCGGCCCGCAGGACATCCCCGTGGACTACATTTTATCCGAACCGATATAAAAAAACCGGGATGCCGCGGCATCCCGGTTTTTGTGTGCGGTCAGACGGCGGAGTCGTCCGGCGCGTCGAGGAGCTCCGTCCGGCGGAGCTTGTCGGAGGTCTCGTCGAAGGTCTGCTTGAAGGCGGTGAAGGTGGTGGTCAGGCGGCGGAGGCTGATGCTCAGATCCTGCATCAGGCTGTCCACCTGCGAGCCGGACTCGTCGAACCGGGCGGAGGCGTTCAGCACGACCTCGTTGACCTGGCGGCAAAGCTCGGCCGCGCGCTTTTTGGCGGCTCGCTCGGCGGCCTCGGCGCGCCGGTAGGCGGCCAGCTCGCCGGCGGTCGGAGCGGCCGCGGGGACGGTCTCCGGGGCGGCCGCGGGCGCGGCCTCGGGCTCCGGCTCCTCGGGCGCGGGGGTTTCCTTCGCGCGCGTAAGCTCGGCGTTCAGGGCGTCGCGCTCCTTTTCCAGCGCCGAGACGCGGGCGCGGAGCTTCTCGTTCTCGTCCCGCAGCTGCCGCAGCGCCTTTTCGTGGGCGATGGAGGACTCCTCAATGTAATTGACGACGTCCGAGCGGCTGAAGCCGTTCAGGGCGGAGCGGAAATTCTGATCCACCGACATGGCCTTTCCCTCGCCTTTCCTTTCGAATTTCCACAATTGTACCATAATCGCCGAAAAAAAACAACCGCCCGGCGGGAAAAACGGCCGCCGGAGGCGGAATGCGCGGCGCGGATTGACTTTTCCCGCCGCCGCGATATAATAGGAACGGTTTCAGACGTAAACCGAATGAGAAGGAGACTTGCGCAATGTACTACACCATGAAAATCGCGGGTCTGACCCGCAATTTGCCGATCTGCCGCGTGACGGACGACCTCTATATCGGCGCGTTCGTGATTTTCGGCGACGTGGAGCTGACCGAGGCGACCGCGAAGGCGCTGCTTGAGCGCGCGCCGGCGTACGACTATATGATCACCGCGGAGTCCAAGGGCATCCCGCTGGTCTATGAAATGGCCCGCCAGAGCGGCCAGAACAAGTATTTTCTCGCCCGCAAGGGCGCGAAGCTCTATATGCGCAACGTCTTCGGCGTGACGGTGCACTCCATCACCACCGCCAAGGAGCAGCACCTCTACCTCGACGGCGACGACGCCGCGCTGATGAAGGGCAAGCGCATCCTCATCGTGGACGACGTGATCTCCACCGGCGAGTCGCTCAGCGCGATCGAAAAGCTCGTCACCGAGGCCGGCGGCGTCGTCGCGGGCCGCATGGCCATCCTGGCCGAGGGCGACGCGCAGGACCGCAGCGACATCGTCTATCTCGAAAAGCTGCCGGTGTTCAACGCCGACGGCACGATCAAGGAATAGGGGGCGGCACGATGACAAGAGACGAGGCGTGGGCCCTGCTGACGAAGTACAACCAGGAGCCCTTCCATCTGCAGCACGCGCGGACCGTCGAGGGCTGCATGCGCTATTTCGCGAACGAGCTCGGCTTCGGGGACGAGGCCGACTTCTGGGCCACGGTCGGGCTGCTGCACGACCTGGATTTTGAGAAGTGGCCCGAGGAGCACTGCAAAAAGTGCGTCGAGCTCCTGAAGGACGCCGGCGCGGACGAGAAGCTCATCCACGCGGTCGTCAGCCACGGCTACGGCCTCTGCTCGGACGTGAAGCCCGAGGCCGAGATGGAGAAGGTGCTCTTCGCCGCGGACGAGCTGACCGGCCTGATCGGCGCGGCCGCCCTGATGCGCCCGAGCAGGAGCGTGCAGGACATGGAGCTCCAGAGCGTCAAGAAAAAGTTCAAGGACAAGAAATTCGCCGCCGGCTGCAGCCGCGACGTGATCCGCCAGGGCGCGGAGATGCTCGGCTGGAGCCTCGACGAGCTGATGGACAGGACGCTCGCCGCGATGAAAACCTGCTGCGAATAAAAAAACGCGCGCCGGAAAACGACTGTTTTCCGGCGCGTTTTTTTCTTTTCAGAGCATCGGGCCGCCGGATACGGGCGGCTGCTGCGCGGGGCGGGCCGCCTCGTGCAGCGAGAGCAGCCAGTTGTAGGCGTGCGCGAGCGTGGTCTGTACGTACGGCATCCACAGCAGCGAGAACACGAGATCCGCCGCGACGCCCGAGAAGTAGACGATCAGGAAGCCGCTCCAGCCGTGCAGCGGCAGGTAATTCTGCGCGTAGAGAAGCATCAGCACGCTCGAGGCGGACGTCAGGATATAATACCACAGGAAGCTCAGATCCAGCGTGAAGAGCTCCGTTTTGTGGCCGGCCGTCAGCTCCTTGGAGAGATCGATGCACTCCGAGGCGGTGTATTCCGGGTGGTCGAGCTGGATGTAGAGCGACATGCGGTAGCGATAGGCCGCGATGATGCCGGGCACGATGAACAGCAGCGACCAGAGCCAGACGTAGAAAAACATCAGCAGCTCCACGCACAGGACCTTGCCGAACAGACGCATGCCCGTGAGGAAATCGTCGAAATCCGCGCGCTGGCCGCGGCTCAGGCGCATGGCGTAGGCCGTGTAGCCCGCGTTCCAGAGCAGCAGGAGCACGTCCGCCAGCGCGACGAGCACGATCGTCCAGAGGTTGTAGCGGTTGCGCGCCGCGATGGACCCCAGGCCCGTGAGCTCGTTGATGCAGCACTCGAACACATGGGAGAGCACATCGCAGGGAATACTGATGAGAAGGGAACAGAGCACGAAGAGCAGCGTCATGCGGGTCGGGCTGATGGCCGCGTCCCGCAGGCACTGTCTCGACGCTTGCTTCAAGCCGCTGCGGTTCATCGAAGGGCCTCCTTTTACATGGCGTGTACGGCGCGCACGAACGCGGCCTTGTCGGGCGCCTTGAAATAGGCGCTGCCCGCGACGAAAACGTCGGCGCCGGCCTCGGCGCAGACGGGGCCGGTCGTCAGGGCGACGCCGCCGTCCACCTCCAGCTCGCAGCCGGGCTTTTGCTCCGTGATAAAGCCGCGGATCGCGCGGACCTTGGGCATCATGTCGGCCATGAAGCTCTGGCCGCCGAAGCCGGGCTCCACGGTCATCACGAGGATCATGTCGCACAGGGGCAGGAAGGGCAGAACGGCCTCGGCGGGCGTTTTCGGCTTGACGCAGACGGCCGCGCGCTTCCCTCTGGCGCGGATGAGCTCGAGCGCCCTGCGGGTGTTCGCCTCGGTGTCGGCCTCGACATGGACCGTGACGATGTCCGCGCCGGCGTCGCAGAAGCGCTCGACGTAGCGGACCGGGCGGTCGATCATCAGGTGGACGTCGAGCACCATGTCGGTGATGCGGCGCACGTCCTTCAGCACGGGCAGGCCGAAGGAAATATTGGGAACGAAAACGCCGTCCATCACGTCGAAATGGACATAATCGGCGCCGTTCTCCTTCAGGCCGCGGATATCGCGGCCCAGCTCGGTAAAGTCGGCGGAGAGAATGGAAGGAGCAACTTTGATCATGAATACGACCTCCGGTCTTAAAATCTTGCAAAATCCGCACCGCGCGGCGTCCCGGCGCATAAGAATGGATATGCGGCCCGGACGGCGGACAGCCGGCTCCCGCGGCCCGCGCAGGTTCGGACGCCGTCCGGTGACCGTTGATCATAGGGGCCGCTCCGCACGGGGCGGCCCCGGCGGATATCCAGTTTATTATAATGCTTTCGCCGGACGGTGTCAACGCCGCGCCGCCTTGACTTTACAGGCTGAAAGCGATAAAATGGAACAAATCGGAACAAGCGGTTGATAAAGGAATGAGAGCTGTATGAAATCTGTCAGAAAACCCTCGGTCGTGCCGGTCTACGGCGTCGCGGCCAGCTGGCTCGTCTATGTTTTGCTGTTCGGCCTCCATTCGGTGGGGCAGTATCTCCTCTGCGCCGCGATCTCCGTGGCGGCGTATCTGCTGCTGAAGGCCGCGTTTCCCGGAAAAACCGTCCAGGTGGAGGTGCCGCAGAAGGCGCCCGACACCGGCGACGCCGCGCTCGACCAGGCGATCGTGCAGGGGCGCGAATCGCTCAGGGAGATCCGCCGGCTCAACGCCGCCATCCCCGACCCGCACGTCACCGCGCGGCTCGACGAGATCGCCTCGCTCACCGAAAAGATCTTCGGCCAGCTCGAGAGCCACAAGGACAAGCTGCCCCAGTGCCGCCGCTTCCTCGACTATTACCTGCCCACGACGATCAAGCTGATGCAGCAGTACGCGAACCTGCAGGATCAGGGCCTGAAGGACGGCAACGTCGCCGAGGCGATGAAGAAGATCGAGGACATGCTCGACAAGGTCGCCGTGGCCTTCCGCAAGCAGCTCGACGGCCTGTTCGCGGCCGACGTGGTGGATATTACGGCGGACATCGCCGTGATGGAACAGATGATGGCGGCCCAGGGACTGACCGACCAACAAGATTTTAAGGAGAGATCATGATGGACGAAGAAAAGATCCCCCAGCTGACGCTGGACCCGAACCCCGCGGAGCTTCCCACCCTCGAGGTCAAGGATGACACCGCGCTCTCCGAAAAGAAACCCGCGCCCGAGGCAGGGCCGGACATGAGCAAGCTCACCCCGTCCGAGCAGGCCGCCGTGAAGGAGTTCGCCGGGAAGATCGACCTGCGCAACTCCGGCCAGATCCTCCAGTACGGCGTCGCCGCGCAGAAAAACATCACCGATTTCTCCGAGTCCGCGCTCAACTCCGTCCGCACGAAGGACATGGGCGAGGTCGGCGACATGATCACCGGCCTGATGACCGAGCTGAAGGGCTTCGACGCCGACGACGAGAAGAAGGGCTTCATGGGCCTCTTCAAAAAGGCCTCGCGCAGCGTGGAGGCCATGAAGGTCAAGTACGAAAAGACCGAGGTCAACGTCGACAAGATCGCCGGGCAGCTCGAGAAGCATCAGGTCACGCTGATGAAGGACATCGCGGTGCTCGACCAGATGTACGACAAGAACCTCGACTACTTCAAGCAGCTCACCATGTACATCCTGGCCGGCCGGCAGAAGCTGGAGCAGGAGCGCGCCACCACGCTGGTGCAGCTGCGCGAGAAGGCCAAAGAGACCGGCGCCGCCGAGGACGCGCAGGCCGCCAACGACTACGACAGCCTCTGCCAGCGCTTCGAGAAGAAGCTGCACGACCTCGAGCTCACGCGCGTGATCTCCATGCAGATGGGCCCGCAGATCCGCCTGATCCAGAACAACGACACGCTGATGACCGAGAAGATCCAGACCACGATCGTCAACACGATTCCGCTCTGGAAGAGCCAGATGGTGCTCGCGCTGGGCGTGGAGCACTCCCAGCAGGCCATCGAGGCCGAGCGCGCCGTCACCGACATGACCAACGAGCTGCTCCGCAAGAACGCGGACAAGCTCAAGATGGCCACGGTCGACACGGCCAAGGCCTCCGAGCGCGGCATCGTGGATATCGAGACGCTCCAGCATACCAACGAGAGCCTGATCTCCACGCTCGACGAGGTGCTGCAGATCCAGACCGAGGGCGCGCAGAAGCGCCGCGAGGCCGAGACGGAGCTGCGCCGCATCGAGGGCGAGCTGAAGCAGAAGCTGCTCGAGGTCCGCGGCTGAGCGGCCGGAACAAGTGAGGAAAGCCATGAAAATCCTGAAAAATCATACCTTCGCCGTGATCCTGACGATCGCCGTCATCATCGGCTGCGTGATCTACGGGCGCGTCAGCGCGCCGGTGAGCACGCAGACGAGCGGCAGCTACGCCTCGGAGAACTACAGCGCCTATACCAAGTGGGTCAGGGACGACGCCGGGCTGCTCTCGCAGTCGACGATCAAGACGATCGCCACCTACAACGCCTCCTTCGACAAGAGCTACGGCAGCATCGTCGGCGTCGCCACGGTGAACAGCCTGGATGGCAAGGACATCGCCGCCTATACGACCTCCTTCGGCAGCGACATGGGCCTCGGCCAGAACGACATGCTCCTGCTCGTGGACAAGGGTACCGACGACTGGTACCTCTCCTACGGCGACCGCGTCTCCGGCTATGTGGACAACAACCTCAGCACGATCTTCACGGCCGCGCTCTCCAACGGCTCCGTGACCTCCGGGCTGGACGGGCGGCTGACGAAGCTCTTTCCCCAGCTCGACGGCTGGTACGCCAAGACCGGCATGAAGTCGGACGGCAACACCTCCTCCTCCGGCTCCGGCGGAGCGGGCGTCGTCGCGTTCCTCTTCTTCCTGTTCATCATCCTGTTCCTCCTCTTCGGCGTCATGGGCGTCGGACGG
>Ga0070399_1003367_pt1 | contig 14249 bp, 11 predicted proteins | sample BioMet4_FD_61217 | JGI IMG/M metagenome (GOLD analysis project Ga0070399, IMG submission 61217) | Microbial communities from bioreactor (seeded with sewage sludge) at LBNL, California, USA - Biofuel metagenome 4 (version 1) | ecosystem: Engineered > Bioreactor > Anaerobic > Unclassified ... | reverse complement strand
TCCTGATAAATCAGGAGGCAGGTCTGCAGAGTTTGAAAAGATCCAGAATGCGTATGAACTTATTGAACATCGACTTTAGAGATATGTGCGCCTATCTGCTGAAGCCGTTCTACAAGGTGTTCATATCCACGTTCGATTTGATATACGTTGCTGATAACACTGTCACCATGTGCAATCATTGCTGCAATTACCATAGCCATACCGGCACGCACATCCGGTGATACAAGATTATCGCCATGTAATGTACAGGGACCGGAAACTACAGCTCTGTGCGGATCGCACAGCGTAATCCTCGCACCCATGCCGATAAGTTTATCTACAAAGAACATCCTTGATTCGAACATCTTTTCAAAAATCAGGACAGTCCCATCAACCTGTGTGGAAAGAACTGTCATGATGCTGGTAAGATCCGGCGGAAATCCAGGCCATGGAGAATCGTCGATTTTTGGAATCATGCCGCCGATATCCGTATTTACTTTGAGCTCCTGGTTCAGCGGTACAGTAAGAGTATTGCCGTCGATATTCCAGTGTATTCCCAGTTTCCCAAAAGATATCCGCAGCGGCCGCATATCCTGGGGATTGATGCCTTTTATAGTAACCGATCCCCGTGTGGCTGCTGCAAGACCGATAAATGAACCGATTTCCATGTAATCAGGACCAATAGTGTATTCACAGCCGTGCAGCTTTTTTATGCCGTCGATGTACAGAATATTGCTGCCTATGCCGCTTATCCGGGCACCCATTTTATTGAGCATTATACAGAGATCCTGCACATGAGGTTCACTTGCCGCGTTTGTAATTGTAGTATGTCCCTCTGCCAGAACAGCTGCCATTACAGCATTCTCGGTTGCTGTTACAGACATTTCATCGAGGAATATATCTGCTCCGGTGAGTTTCCGCGCTGTAAAAGTGAATTTGCCGTCTACAGAGATACGCATTCCCAGTTCTGTGAGAGCAAGCAGATGGGTATCGATCCGCCGTCTGCCAATTACATCTCCTCCTGGAGGAGGCATAACAGCTTCGCCTGTCCGTGCCGCGAGAGGGCCTGCAAACAGGATGGATGCACGTATTTTTCTTGAAAGTTCCTGAGGAATAGAACTCGTCGTCAGATGAGAGGTATCGATCTTCCATGTATGGGATTCAGGAGATTCAACAGATGCTCCGAGTGCTTTCAATATTGAAAACATGACTCCGGTATCTTCGATATCGGGTATGTTATGGAGAATTACCGGTTCTTCGGTAAGAAGGGTTGCTGCGATACATGGCAGTGCAGCATTTTTATTGCCGCTTGCCTGTATTGTTCCTTTTACAGGAAAACCGCCTTCTACATGGTATTGGTACATGTTTTCACCTCCTGATATACAATGGGTTATTTTTCAGTTCGATTAGAAACTACTTCAGCAAGCTGAAGAATGACCTCTGCAGCCGCAAGCATCTGGGACAGAGATGCCCATTCAGACCGTGAATGATAATTGTGTCCGCCAGTAAATATATTTGGTGTAGGTATATCCATCTCTGTAAGACGGGAACCGTCTGTACCGCCGCGTATGGGCTGACAGAGCGGCTCTATGCCGGCATTCCTGTAAGCGGTAAACAGGTCCTGAACGATTGCAGGATGCTGATCCATTTTTTCCTTCATATTAAGATACTGCTGTGTATGTACAACGAGTACGTTTCCGCCAAAAGAATGTGCAGTTGTCTCTGCTATCTGTCTGACAAGTTCCTGCCGCTTTTTCATACCTTCCCCAGTAAAATCTCTGAGAAGAAGCATTACATGCGAAGTTTCAATGGATCCGGATACTTCCATTGGCGCATAGAACCCCTGGTATCCGTCCGTGGTTTCCGGAGCTTCATGACGGGGAAGAGACGCAAGAAATGCTCCCGCCATCGATACTGCGTTTACCATTCCACCTGCACGGGCGGTTCCTGTATGTGTAGACCGTCCTGTAAATGTGATATCACTCTTAAAGGCATTAAAACATTCTATTTCCAGTTCACCGATGTGTCCGCCGTCCAGCGTATAACAGCGTTTGGACGAAAGAAGTGCAAGCGGTACATTATCCATACCGTGGCCTGTCTCTTCATCAGGAGAGAACATGATTTCTATTTTGCCATGCTTTATTTCGGGATGGTGGATAAGATACTCTGCGGCTGTCATGATTGCCGCAATGCCGGCTTTGTCATCTGCTCCAAGCAGTGTCGTTCCGTCTGTTGTGATAATGGTATCGTGTTCCTGACCTGCCTGCAGCAGTGCATTATCAGAAGCTGGATCAAGAACTGTACCGCACTCAAGGGACAGTACGCGCCCATCATATTTCCTGATTACAGAGGGTCTGACATCTTTGCCGCTGACTTCTTCGACTGTATCCATATGAGCCATTACGCAGAAAGCCGGTATCTGTTCCATGCCTGTGCTTGCAGGCAGATAACCGTATACATAGCAGTGATCTGAAATCTGTATACCGCTTACACCTGCCGATTTCATTTCATCTGCCAGTTTTTGTGCAAATATCTTTTCCTGCGGAGTGGAGGGAATTATTCCCTTGTCAGCGTTAGCACAGCTGCTTGTAGAATATGTTTTTACGTAAGAAAGGAACCTGTCGAGCAGTTCTTTTTCTTCAGATGAATCTTTTTTAAGATATTTCATACTTACAACAGGATAAGCCATTTTTATAAAAACAGCAACAGAGTGATTGTTTTTCAATACTGGTGGTTTTCAATACAGCGTGATATAATTCTTATATGCGTTTTACAAGCACAAGAAATAAAACTCTGAATGTTGGATTTGAGCAGGCGATTAGAGACTGTCTGCCCGCTGACGGAGGATTGTATATTCCGGCTGAAATTGCAGATCTGCGGAGATGGATTCTGTATACAAATAAGGAAACAACCTATGCATCTGTTGCCGGTGCTCTTACGCTTGCATGCATAAATGAAGAGTTCAGCCCTATTATCTGTGAAACGATTGCATCCCATGCGTTCCCGTATGAGCCCGTTTTACGGCAGCTTGATACGAATCTGTTCATGCTTGAGCTTTTTCACGGTCCTACCGGATGGCAGCGCGATTTTGGAGTTGATTATCTTGTTGAAAGTCTTGAAACCATCCTGCGTCTTAATGGAAATACAGCTGTTTTCCTTGATGTAACAAAAAGCGCTTTTGGAGCTATTCTTGCCAGAGCTCTGAAAGGGAAAAAATGTATCAAAGCTGTCGTGCTTTTCCCGAAGGGTGAAGTTAAAGGACTTACAGAAGAAGACTATGTCTGGAATGGCGGTAATATCTATCCTGTAGAAATTGATGGAACAGAAGATGACTGCCGCAGAATAGTCCGTACCATATTCGCAGACCGGAGTATTGTGGAAAAGTACCATTTGACTGTTGCAAACACAGCCAATATCGGCCGGCTTATTTCACAGGCCTTTTTTTATCCGTTTGCTTTTTCCCGGCTTAAAGAAATGGTCACAGGTGATATCTATTATGCTATGTCTGCCAGCAATTTCAGCAATGTTGTTGCAGGTCTGTACAGCTGGCGTCTGGCTATGCCTGTATCAGGATTCATTGTTCCTGCAACGGATTCTCTTACCGTTGATCCGCTTGATAATTGTACTATGCTTGATGCTGTTGTTCCGCTTGATAAACGTGAACCTGCGGATCCTTCGGATCCTTCCAATCTTGAACGTCTTGAAGAAGTGTTTTCTGCTAATCCCGGCATGATGCGGAATCTTATCTATCCTGCAAAAGTGACTGATGAAGAAACTGTTGAATCAGTAAAAGAGCTTTTTATGAAATACAAGGTCTACGCTGATAAAAGCACGGCAAGAGCCTATACAGCGGCAAAAAAACATTCTGAGCTGGTAGAACAGGACGGCGGTGCACTGGTAATACTTGCAAAAAATCATCCGTCTCTTTCTTCTGCATATATCAGTCACTGTCTTGGTGAAGCTCCTGAAATGCCTGCAAATGTTGCTGCCGGTATAAAACCTGTATCGCTTAACAGGCCGCTGCTTCATACCGGCAGCGATATACTTACTGTCCTTTCTTCTTTATAAACGGTTTTATAAACAGGCTGCATTTGTATTCCGCTTTTTTCTGTGCAGCTGTAATTTTCCTGTATTGCTTAAGCACTTCCGTTTTCTGTTTTGCCGGTGCGGTGATAAGTTTTTGTACAGTTATGTAGCGCAGGCTGCTTTCCGTACGTTCTTTGTTGAACCATGAAATGCCCGCATACGTGTTGACTCCGCACAGGAATGGTGAATCGGTACTTTCTACAAGGAGATGCACAATATCAAATGCCGTCTTTGTACGGGTGCCGGAAAGCTTGAAAAGCCGTTTCAGTATATCTGCTGCGGCCGGACATGAGATGCCTGCTTTATTCAGATAACCGGCACATTTGCGGTACAGCATCCATTCAGCAGCATATCCTTTGTCTGCAAAAGCGGAAACAGCAGCATAACAGAACAGCATATCAGGAACTGCAGGATCAGCTGCTGCCGCTTTATGCAGGAATGCGGCAGCCTGTTTTTCTGCTGCGGTTTTGTATACGACAGTTTTTTTGCTGTTGTTCTGGATCAGAAGTTTGACTATCCTGCTGAATTTCAGGAAACAGCTGCGGGATATATCCTTTTTTAAACCTGCCGCTTTGCCTGCTGTTTTATAGAATGCCAGGGCAGATTTCTCGGTTTCTTTTAAAAGCTTTTTGAGCTGTACAGCAGAATCTGAACGTTTTACAGTGAGCAGTGTGTGGATGGATGTGATAAAGGGTGCTGACAAAAACAGGTCAAGTGCTGCATAAATCTTTTTATAACGGATTTCCGACCACTCGATATCAAGGTCTTCACAGCCTTTGCCTCCAAGCGAGGTACACAGTGTGCTGTATTTGCCGTCAGACGTATCTTCTTCATGTCTGAAATCCATGAGAACCTGACATTCAAAACCGTTTAATGATACAAACAGACCGTTCCTGCAGATATCTGTGCATGAACGGATAAAGAAAAGCCCGCTTCTCTGTTCCCTGAAGATACAGAATGCTGCAGGATCATCTTTTAGGCCAAGCCCCTGTGCGATGGTTCTCGTGCGCATTTCCATATCTTTTTCACCGGGACCTGTCCGTACTGCATAGGGAACTGACTGTCTGATCCATCCGGATGCGCGCTGATAGGCATTATTATAGAAGACGGCAGCGTATTCACTGCCACAGCTGTTTGAATAGGCAAATATGTTTTCTTCGACAGTGGTTCCGTTCCAGATATCATAAAAAAGGAAATTCTCTATCTGAGCAAACAGATACCGCTTTTTCATCAGCGGGAAAATATCCCGCTGATGGCGTTTAAGCAGTTCCGCATCAGGTGTTTCATTCCGGTAGGCTTTTGTGTATTCCATACCGTATTTTTCTTCAAACCCCTCAATCTGACCGTGACCGAACATCGGCAGGCCGGGCATGGTTACCATAAGGGTACACACACCAAAATATTTGTCTCCTTTTCCGAACTGTGCAACGGCTGTCTCTTCATCGGGATTATTCATGAAGTTGACAAACCGCTTGAGTACCTGCGGATCAAAAGCAAGCGTATTGCGTACGGTATCACGGTATTTCTTGTTTTCTTCTTTTTTCAGCATGTTCATGAATGCGCTGTTGTATACGCGGTGCATACCGAGTGTACGGACAAAGTAACCTTCCATCATCCAGAAAGCTTCTGCAAGAAGCAGCGTATCCGGTACTTCTTTTGCTACCCGGTCTACTACTTCGCGCCAGAATTCTTCAGGGATGGCTTTTTCAAACTGTTCTGTGCTCAGTCCTGTTTCACTTCGTGTTGCAATATCTCCGCCGTGTCCCGGTTCCGGATACCACAACCGCCTGATATGTTTTTTTGCAAGAACCATGGCGGCATCAAATCTGATTATAGGAAAGTTGCGTGCTACAGTAAGGATTTCCTGTATAACTTCTTCACGTGCGGCGGGATTCAGAAAATCGATTTGTGCAGTGTCATTCCATGGCATACCGGTACTATCATTGCCATGGTAGATATATCGCGTGTCACCTGTCGCATTGTCTACCCGTTTAAAGACAACCGCACAGTCTGTTTTATTATAGTAGTGGTCTTCAAGGTATATGCTTGTCCGGTTATCATGTGACAGATTTTCTCCCTTGAATGAATACTGCGGAAACGGGCAGTCTCTGCGCTGTATGAAAAGCTGCGGCTTTTCCATGATCCACCGGGAATCTATGCCGGTGTGATTTGGAACCATATCGGACGCAAGCCGTATTCCCCGCTGCCAGAGGCGCTTTCTCAAATTGTCCAGCGCAGTCCATCCACCAAGGTTTGATGCGATGTCGTAATCATACAGGCTGTATGCACTTGCTGCTGCTTCCGGATTACCGCAAAGCTGTTTTATCCTTCTGCTTGCAGAACTGCGTTCCCATAAACCTATCAGCCACAGTCCGGTAAAACCTTCATCTGCAAGGATGTTGAGTTCTTCATCCGGTATCTGATCAAGCTGCGTGATGGCTTTGCCATATTTCTTTGAAAGCTGATCGAGCCACACAAGAACGGATTTTGCCAGCAGTACAACTTTAGGCATCCAGTCGCGGTCAGGGCTGAACCGTTCATATTCTTTTTGCAGATTTTCATAACTGTAGGGTGCCATATCAGGGCCGCTGCCGCTTACAGGCTGCCATGCAGCTTTTTCTTCTTCTGCAATAGTATCCATACCAGTCAGGAGTTTTTTTAACCATTCAGCAGGAATCATTTTCCAGTGGGTATGGATATAATCAAGCTGCCCTTTGAGACTGTTCGGACTGAATACGACAGGTTCACGCAGAAGTGTAATCAGCGCATGGTTAAAGGGGCCGAATAAGGGCTGCGTTTTAAAATATGACTGAATCAGTTCCCAGCTTTCCTGATACAGCGGTGTATGCTGGAGGCGGATATCATCAAAGAGAATGGAAAACGGTTTGAAAGCAGGGTTTTCATTTGCAAGATGCAGCAGGATCATTTCTTCAAGTGTTGATTCTCTATTACTGCGCATCACACCGGTTCCCTGTTCTATGCCGTTTTGAGCCAGATACTGCTGCGGTGTCAGCATACCCTGATATACTGCTGACGGAGGAAATTCTGTATCAAAAGCGAGAAGCAGTTCATCTACTTTTTTATAACCATATGCTTCATCAAGAACGGTGAGTGCACCGGAGACGGCGGCAGGGCAGATATCCTGCCTGTATGCCATGCAGACGTAGTGGAGGATTTCATCGATCAGTCCCATTGCATTGAGACTGCCAGCGGAAATACTTTTGCTGCTTTCTCCTCTGTGCTCAAAAAAGCTGTTCAGCTTGCCGGCAAACAGACGTACCTGATGCATGTTGGAAAAAAGTACATTCCCGCTTGAGGCATAGATCGTTCCGCTGAATCCGCATAAATCACGTATTGTCCGGCTGACATGGAATTCATTGTAAGAAATGGTCATGATTTGCTCCGTCCTGTATGTCGTTCTGAAATCTGTTTGATTTTACGTATAAGTGATGAATCGTTTCTGATAGAAATGATATCTGCAGGAATCCGGTATGTCCAGTTGAATGGTGTTACTGTTCCCGGAATATTGATGCGTTCTTCTTCGGCGGTTTTCTGCCAGTATTTTTTTTCCATGTAGAGGAAATCCTGAAGCGGATGAATGCACCAGACACTTGCGGAACCGGCTGCTGCGGAAAGTATGTTCCTTGCAGTTTCCGGAGTAAATGTTTTTGATGCAGTTATGCATTCTTCCAATGTTTCAGAGGGTGAGGTAAGGAATGTTGTATAAAATAAACGTGCACCGGCTGTATCTTCCGTCCACCACTGCCTGATTGTAGAAGAATCGTGTACGGAAGTGGTTGTAACAGAAAGAGGCGTATACTCTTTAAAAGGAATATACGGCTGCCCTTTTTCCTGCCACAAACGGCTCCACCTGACAACGCGTAATCCGAGAATAGATGTATCTGCAAGTACTTCCGGAACACATTCCGGAACAGCGCCGAGGTCTTCGCCACAGGGAACCATATCCGGAACTGCTGATGTAAGCGCTTTGAGAATGCCGGATGCATGCTTTTTCCAGATTTTGTTCTGCTTTTCTTCTATAGAAATAAATATATCTGAGAGTGCATTCTGTTCTTCTTTATTCAGTGACTTCCAGGAAACAGATTCAGTGTACAGCCATGATGGTATGAATGTGTCTTTTCTGATTTCTATAAGGCAGCGGTTCCTCCACCATGTACAGATAACCTGCCTGATTCTGTCTGCTGTTTCTCCGGTACATACTGTACCGAAGTCTGCTGTAGAAAGCTCTTTGTCGCCGCTGATATTTTTTTTGAAATTCCATAGTTCTTCATTTCCAAGTCTGTCTGCAATGCACGCAAGTATGGCATGTGCGGTTTCGCGGTTCCATGTTATATCCTCAATAACACCTGTTGGAATATGCGGCTCGGAAAGCCAGTGTATTCTGCCGTCATCAAATCCTGCCTTGTGAAGCTCTTCCCTGCTGACAGAGGAATATGGTTCTGTATGCCCCAGACATGCTGTCATTTCAGGGGACGGAACAGCCCAAATACGGAAAAAGCCCAGTATATGGTCAAGCCGGTATGCACCATAGAATGCAGACGCGCAGATAAGTCTGTCTTTCCACCATGAATAATCATTTTCTGCAAGGTTTGCCCAGTTGTAGACTGGGAATCCCCAATTCTGGCCTAACGGATTATCTCCATCCGGCGGAGAACCTGCCCGCAGTTCCTGATTGAACAGTTCCGGATGAGCCCATGCATCACATGAATCTTCGTTCATCATGATAGGCATGTCGCCTTTTAGGATAATACCTGCGCTGCGGATCATATCTGCCGCTTTTTTAAATTGGGTATATGCCTGGTACTGGATCCACACGTAGAATAAGTGTTCTTTTTTCAGTTCGGGGCTGTTCCACCGTGCAGTGATTTGCTGCCGTGTTACAGTACGGTCCTCAGCCGGCCAGTTTTTCCAGGACTGCTGCATATATTTATACTTGAGCTGTTTGAACACGGCATAATCCGGTACCCATGGGCGTTCCTGTATCCATATAGACAAGTCGGGAACAGCTGATGAATCATATATCATTCTCAGCAGCTGCATTTTTTCGTTAAGGATGCCATTGTAGTCGTATCTGCTTGTATACGTATATCTGCTGGTAAATGCATCATACCGGGATGCAAACATGGTATCTTTTGTATACAGTGCATCAAACCCTGGAACTGTTTTTATTGAAATATAGATGGGATGAAGAGCAAAAGCCGAGAGCCCATTGTAAGGAGATGACTGTGTACCTGTGTCATTTACCGGCAGCAGCTGGATAATACCAAGTCCTGCGGCTGTGCAGAACGGAATCAGCTCTGCGAGTGCCGGATATTCTCCGATGGCAGTACAGTCAGAAGTGTATAATGCACCCAGGGGTATGGAAATACCAGTAAGACGGGCAGGAAAATGGGTACTGTTTTTGTTTTTATCTGTTTTAATCATGTTCAGTTAAGTATACCATGATTTCAGCAGGTTGTGAGTATTTATTGGAGATTCCCTTTTGTCCAGTGCCAGAATGGTTTTGCAAGCGCATTTGAAAACGGCTGCAGCCGGTTAAAATCCGGCAGCCAGTCTGTATCTGCTGAAAGATCCTGGTAGAACAGATAATCAAAGTCATAGGCTTCGATCAGGTCACGCAGGTCTCCATCTTCCGTTTTGTTTACCAGTCTGTTCTCTATGGAAGACAGTGCAGTTTTCCGTTTTGCAAGTTCATCGGCTGATCCTTTAAAAGGCACCGGTGTGTACTGCGACATCAGAGATATAACTGCTTTTTTATTTGCATGTGTTTTAAGCCATTCCAGCGTATCTGCTGTTTCTTCAAATCGGCCAGGAAGAAAAAGATGGCGGATAATGGAGCCGCTCATCATTTTTTCTTTTGATACGCCGTTTACTGTTTTCTGTACGATTTTAAGAGGGGATGCATCAAGCATCCAGAGAATAGCCTGTTCTGCAACAGCCGGGTAGTCTTCTGCCGCAAACAGCTGTTTTGCGAGAGCGGAATTCAGTGTCTTTAAATCAGGCAGCCATATCTCTACAAGTCCCTTTAATAGTTCAAGCGTTTCAGGTGATTCATATCCGGAAGAATTCCAGCAGACCGGCAGTGTAAGTCCCTGAGCTTTTGCATCGCTGAGAAATTCTGCAAGGCGGGGAATACAGTGACTGCCTGTAACAAGATTTATATTTTCCGCACCTGCTGCCTGCAGATTGAGGCACAGTTTCGTGAACTCTTTTGAAGTAAGGGAGGTTCCCATTCCCTGCTGCGAAATCTGATAATTCTGACAGAATGCGCAGTGCAGGGTACAGCCGGTCAGGAATATTGCACCACTTCCACCGTGAACTGTTATAAGCGGTTCTTCTCCAAAGTGAAGGCATGCGCAGGCAGCACGTATGCAGTCTGTTTCACCGCAGAACCCTGTTTTGCCGGACAATCTGTCTGTCCTGCACTGCCGGGGACACTGCATGCATTCTGTATAATATGAAGACGCTTCTTCTGTAGTCAATTGAGTGCCTTTTTATCAACAAGGATAGTCATAAGTGTGCTCAGCACATCGAGAGGAAGATCCTCTGCTTCACAGTTAACCATATCTCCAAGTTCCTGCCAGTCTTCTGCAGAAAGAACAGCTGTAGTTTCATCGGCAGCCCCATCGAGAAAAGTCTGCATCGCTGCAAGCCGGTCGAGGTTTTCATCAGTAGGTTCTGAATCAGGAGTGGAAGATGAATCGATATATTTCTTTGTCCAGTAATCAGCAATGGAATCAGGAAGACTGCCAAGACCGGTATTTGATGACGCAAAAAGAGATGCTACTTTTGAGCAGACATCTTTTGCATTATACCGTCCGCCGTTTTGTGCGCGTTCATATTTCATCAGCCTGCGTACGTCGGCATAGAATTTCTGTGAATCATTCATGCTGTTTACTATAACAGAAGTGCAAGCAGAAACTCAATGAATTTACCCGTTTTTGAAGTATTTTTCTTGACATTTATCGGAACTAAACATAAACTATTTCTATGGACTTGAGAACTGTATTAACACCTGAAACTGTAAATCTTCACCTGAAGGGAAGAACTAAAGAAGAAATTATCGATGAAATGCTGGACATTCTCGTTAAAGCCGGCAAGGTAACTGATAAAGAAGCTGCACGGGAATGTGTATTGGATCGTGAGCGCAAAATGTCTACGGGAATGAAGCATGGTATTGCTATTCCTCATGGAAAAACAGATACGGTCACTGACTTGGTGGCATGTATCGGTATTTCTGATAATCCTGTTGATTTTGATTCTCTCGATCAGGAGCCGTGCCGTATATTCATTATGACGCTTTCTCCTGTGAATAAGACAGGCCCGCATCTGCAGTTCCTTGCAGAAGTCAGTCTGCTCTTCAAGAGTGCTGATAAACGTCAGCAGATTCTTAATACTCAGGATAAAGCCGAAGTTATTAAAATTTTGACAGAGTAGTTCTGTGTATTTATGAACAGTGAAAGCCTTTATGCGTATGCATAGAGGCTTTTTTTATCTTTATGTCGAGGCGGATGAAATGAGACTTGAAGCAGAGTATACAGCTAAAGATAACAGGCTTTTTACATTGGATGGTAAAGAAATCCTGCTCGCAGACATGATGCGTGCGGAAGCTGCTATGATATGCGGAAAAGAACTTGAACCCGGTGCACGGAGAAAAATGATCAGTGAGCTGACTGCATCAAATTATAAACCGTTATGTGTATATCTGCCCTGGTTTCTGGTAGAAGCTTCACCGGAGACGTACAATGAGGCGCTTCTGGCATCCCTCCGTGATTTTTTAAAGGAGATAGAGACAGACAATCTTCATGCGATTATTGTTCCTCAGCCTGATGATGATTCAAGTCCGGTTCCGCTGATACATTACGGAAAACTTGTTCCTGAATCAGCATCTCTGTTTACAGCTGCTATGAAGCACACTGCACGGCGCATAAAAGACTGTTCTTCCGTTATCGGTTTTGCAATTCCCCGCGAACTTTTGCTGAATGGGCTTGCATCAGGTTCTCCTGCTTCTGTGTATATGTCTGAACTTGCTGAAAAACATGAGCAGTATGTTTTCTTTGCTTCACAGGCGGATATTCTGGCTGCAAAATGTGCAGATGCGGTAAAAGCAACACCAATTGTATTGTATTAAAAGCGGAAAAATACATTGTTTTCACTTTACTTGCATTAAAAGCTGATTTATGGCAAAATACACCAGCTTTTTTATGTATTATATGTGTGTGCAGATAGGAGTTGCTAATGTTTGATATTTCAGAAAGAGTTGATCTTCTGAAATTATACTGGTCTATAATTTCCCTTACCCTGTTTTTTCTGACAGCATCCATTCTTATTGCTGTCTTTGTTCCGGTAAAACAGGATGATGGAATTTCCATGCAGCAGATTGCCAAAGGTTTTATGATGCCTGAGGAATGGAATGAAGATTCTGATATGTTTGCCATTCTTCCTGGTTTTACGGCAGATGCTTCCGTTATGGATAAAGGGCTGGAATTATACCGCGAACCTAATTCCCGTGCTGCAGTTGAATGGTTCTATTTGCATATTACCGGTAAACGGGATGTCACATATGCTATATTGGACGAAGCTAATAAAAATGATGTTCCGCTTTCGCTCGCTTTTGCATTGGCGTTTACAGAAAGTCATTACAAAGCGACGGCTATTAACAGAAACTCTAACTTATCTATCGACCGCGGACTGTTCCAGCTTAACAGCCGGTCTTTCCCGTCTCTGAAGGAAGAGGATTTTTTCAATCCTGCTGTAAGCGCAAAATACGGTATGCGTCATCTGCGCTTCTGTCTGGAGACTGCCGGCAATGAAATAACAGCGCTTGCAATGTATAATGCCGGTACCGTCCGTGTCCGGAAAAATAATACACCTCATTCCACACTTATCTATGTTGATAATATCATGAGATATAAAAGCAAACTTGATTCAGCTTTCTCGGATGAAATCGTCGCACAGTATAATATAAATCATGATACAGATTCCCGCCTTGCAATGGTAAAATAGGCTTATTGTGAATTAATTCACAATAAGCCTATGAATTTCTATTCTTTTTATCAAATAATCCATTTTGTTTCTTTTTTTGTTCTTTTTTTCTGTTGACGTATTAGGTATCCGGAAGTACCATATATACAGTTCTCTGTTATATATTTCACAGAGAGCAGGAGAATATGGCTACAATACCTGAACCAACCCGGCGGCGCCTTGTGCAGATTGCACAGCTGCTGGAACAGTTGCCTAAAACAGCCCAGACAGAACGGATGACATCAAAAGCGATGGCAGAGCTGACCGGATGGTCAGATGCTGTAATCCGCCGTGATATACTCCTCCTTGGCTACAAGGGAGGAGTATCAAACGGATATGATGTACATGAACTGCATGATGCTATCTGTTCTGCTCTTAAAATAGGTGTAGGTTTTGAAACTGTCCAGAACTGCTGTATTATCGGACTTGGCCGTCTTGGTGCTGCACTGCTTGAAAACAGCATTTTTGAGAATTCTCCTTTCCGCATTACTGCCGGATTTGATTCCAGTGTAAATCGTACAGAAGTGCTCAGATCTACTTTTCCGCTGTATCCGGCATCCCGCCTGGAAGCGGTGATACAGGAGCAGCATATTGTATATGCGCTGCTGGCGGTTCCGGAACATGAAGCCCAGGCTATGGCTGTACGGCTGACTGCATGCGGTATCAGGGGAATCGTGAACTATACAGATGCAGTTTTGACACTGCCCGGCAGTGTTGCAGTGGAGAATGTTTCACCGGTGACAGCTTTGATTAATTTATCTGCCCGTCTGGCAGACAGAAAATAAAAAGTGCACAGTTGTGCAGAATATCGGGGGTTATAGAATGAGCAGAGTTTACAATTTTTCAGCAGGTCCGTCCTGCCTTCCGGAAGAAGTCCTGAAGGAAGCCGCTGCAGAAATGCTTGATTATCAGGGAACTGGCCAGTCTGTTATGGAGATGAGCCATCGTTCAGGCGCGTATAAACCGATTATCCAGAATGCGGAAGCACTGGTTCGCAAACTGATGAATGTACCGGATAATTACAAAGTGCTGTTTCTTCAGGGCGGCGGTTCAACACAGTTTGCAATGGTCCCGATGAATCTGGGAATCAGACATGGCAAAGCTGCCTATATCAATACCGGTATCTGGTCAAACAAAGC
>Ga0070399_1003364_pt1 | contig 14264 bp, 8 predicted proteins | sample BioMet4_FD_61217 | JGI IMG/M metagenome (GOLD analysis project Ga0070399, IMG submission 61217) | Microbial communities from bioreactor (seeded with sewage sludge) at LBNL, California, USA - Biofuel metagenome 4 (version 1) | ecosystem: Engineered > Bioreactor > Anaerobic > Unclassified ... | reverse complement strand
CCGCCGCGGCGCGCATCCAGTCGCCCAGCTCCCGGCGGACGGGGGCGTCCCGCCAGTAACCGACCGCGATGCCGCGCTGACGGCGGAGGCGCGCGCCGATGAAGCCGTGCTCGCGGTCGCCGTGGGCGGCCTGATTGAGATTCATGAAGTCCATGTCGATCTCGCGGTCGGGGATCTCGCGGTTATACTGCGTCGCCAGATGGCACCACGGCTTCTGCAGGGCCTGGAGGCCCGCCGCCCACATTTTGGACGGGGAAAAGGTGTGGCACCAGGTGATGACGCCGGCGCAGGCCGCGCTGTGGCTGGCCTCGCGCATGATGTTGTCGGCGTCCTCGGGCGTTTTGACCACGGTCTTGAAAACGAGCGGATAGGGCAGGTCCCTCGAGAGATCGGCGGCCATCTCGCGGCCGCGGGCCTCGACGGTGTCGAGCACCTCCTGACCGTAAAGAAACTGGCTTCCCACGACGAACCAAAACTCGTACGAATTCATAACGGAACCTCCTCAATTTGTCTCTGCGGCGGTCTTTTCAGACGGCAGGTATTTTTGATAGGCTGTCAGGAACGCGCGGAAGCCCGCCGCGTCGGCGGGGTCCGGCGAGAGCGTGGTGCGGGCGCAGTTCCGGAAAACGCGGTTTTCCAGGTAGGCGCCGAGCGTTTCGCCCGGCGCGGCGTCGAGCATATAGCGGGCCAGCAGCGCCATGCCGAAGGGGCCGCCCTCGCCGGCGGTCTCCAGCACGGAGACCGGGCTGTTCACCGCGGCCGCCAGATAGCGCTGCGCCACGCCGGGCGTCTTGAACATGCCGCCGTGGCCGGTGAGACTGTCGATTTTCACGTTCTCGTCCGAAAGGCGATCCATGCCCAGCTTCAGCGCGGCGAACGCCGAATAGAGCTGCGCACGCATGAGATTGGCCAGCGTGAAACGGCTGCCCGGCTCCCGGAGCAGCATGGGACGGCCCGCCGAGAGCCCGAGCACAGGCTCCCCGGCCAGCAGGTTGTACGCCACGAGGCCGCCGCAGTCCGCGCTGCCCTCCAGGCTCTTTTCATAAAGGCGGGTGAAGAGCTCGCCTGTCTCCGGCTCCGCGCCGAACAGCGAGGCGGCCTCGCGAAGGACGCCTGCCCACGCGTTCAGATCGGAGGTGCAGTTGTTGCAGTGCACCATGGCGACGTCGTGCCCGTCGGGCGTGGCGACGACGTCCAGCTCGGGATGGACGCTTTTCAGCGGCCGCTCGAGCACCACCATGGAGAAGACGGAGGTGCCGGCGGAGACGTTGCCGGTGCGCGGCAGAACGGCGTTGGTGGCCGTCATGCCGGTGCCCGCGTCGCCCTCCGGCGGACAGAACGGGACGCCGGGCTCCAGCGCGCCGGTGGGGTCGAGCAGCCGTGCGCCCTCGGGCGTCAGCGAGCCGGCGCCGGCGCCGGCGGGCAGGACCGGGGGCAGAATGTCCCACGGCTTCCAGGGAAGGCGCTGCCCGGCGATCAGGCCGCCGAAGCGCTCGAGCATGTCCTCGTTATAATCGCCGCCGGACACCGGGAACATCCCGCTGGCCTCGCCGATGCCGACGCATTTCCGCCCGGTGAGCCGCCAGTGGACATAGCCGGCCAGCGTGGTGAGGAAGGAGATATTCCGAACGTGGGTCTCGCCGTTCAGAATCGCCTGGTAGAGATGCGCGGCGCTCCACCGCTGCGGGATGTTGAAGGAGAGGGCTTCCGTCAGGCGGGCGGACGCCTCGCCGGTGCAGGTGTTCTGCCAGGTGCGGAACGGCACGAGCAGCTCGCCGTCCGCGCCGAAGGGAAGATAGCCGTGCATCATCCCGGAGACGCCGACGGCGCCGAAGGACGACGGGCGGCCGCCGAAGCGGGCCTCGCAGTCCGCCGCGAGCGCGGCGTAGGCGGTCCGCAGGCAGCTCCAGACCTCGTCGAGCGGATAAGTCCAGACGCCGTTTTCAAAGCGGCTGGCCCAGGTGCAGTCCCCGGAGGCGACGGGGCGGCAGTCCGCGTCCGCGAGTACGAGCTTGATCCGCGTTGAGCCGAACTCAATGCCCAGCGCGCAGTCCGCGAAGGGAATCGCTTTTATGTCAGACATTTTCTGTGTTCTCCTTTTCCTGCGATTTTTCCCAGGGAGAGACGACGAGCTCCTGAATCGGGTCGTTCAAAACAAAGCACAGGGTATACTGCGTGAGCGAGACGAGCAGGAGCGGAAGCAGCACGAGGGTGACCGGGGCGCCGATCATCACGAGGACGATCATCAGCAGGGGAATGCCCGCCGCGGCCCAGCCCCGGCCCGCCGGCCGCGACATCAGCGCGGCGGCGTTGTGCAGGACGTCGCGGTTGCGGATGGGAAACATCGCGCGCATTAAAAAAGTATAGGCCCCCAGCCCCAGCCCGAGAACGGACAGGAAGATGCCGAGAGCCAGAAACAGCAGCCCGAACAGGCTGGCGGGATACGAGACGCCGAGGCTGAGCAGATAGTACGCGAGGAACAGCACGCCGCCGAACAGCGCGCCCAGCGGCAGGCTCTGCGGCAGCTCGGCCTTGAATTCGTCGCGAAACTCCAGCCAGACCAGCGCGTAGCCGTCCCGCACGAGCTTGATGAACACGCGGTCCATGGCGCAGAGCGCCGCGGGCAGCGTCACGACGGGCAGGGAAAACGCGACGAACATCAGATTGACGCCGATGAAGGTCCAGAAGTGGTTCCAGAGCAGGTAGAAATAACGGCGGACGCCCTCACGGGGCGCGGGAAGGCCGCTGCCTTCCCGCGAGTTTCTCTTGAAGCCGAATTCCATAAATCCCTCAGTTCTTCATGCCGGTCATGACGATGCCCTCCACAAAGTACTTCTGCCCCATCAGGTAGAAAAGAATGCCGGGGAGGAAGGACATGCAGGTGGCGCACATGATCGCGGACCAGTCCGATTTCAGCGAGCCCTTGAACTGGCTCAGGCCGATGGCGATGGTGAACTTCTCGCTGGTGTTGATATAGATGATCTGCTGCAGGAGGTCGTTCCACATGGTGGTGAAAAGCAGCAGCGCGACGACGATCATGGCGGACTTGATGGCGGGCACGATGATGCTGACGAGGATGCGGAAGTAGCCGGCGCCGTCGATGGTGGCCGCCTCGTCCAGCTCGCGGGGGATGGTACAGATGAACTGGCGGATCAGGAAGATGTTGAACGCGCCGCCGCCGCAGAAATAGGGCAGGATCAGCGGCAGGTAGCTGTTGGACAGGTGGAAGAACCTTGTCCACATGATGTACAGCGGGATCAGCGTCACCATGGTGGGCAGGAACATCGAGCCGATGCAGAGCGTAAAGAAGAAGTGCTTGCCCCGGAAGCGCAGCCGGGCGAACGCGTAGCCGACCATGGTGGCGGTGATCGTGCCGGCGAGCACGGAGGGGACGATGATGGTCATGGTGTTCTTCAGATACGTCCAGAACGGGAAAAACTTGAGCGTTCTGGCGTAATTGGAGAACAGCCAGTGCTTCGGAATGAAGCGGGGCGGCCAGAGGAAGAGCTCCGCGTTGTTCATGAGACTCGAGCGGAAGATCCACCAGATGGGGAAAATGCAGATGACGGAGAAGAAGATCAGAAGCAGGAAGCACAGGACGTTGGCGACCTTCTCGCGCCGCTTTCTGCTTTTCATCGCGCCGCGGGTGGGAATGGGACGAAAACCGCCCGCAACGCGCTTTTTATCGAGGACGTCGGGCCCGCCGGCCCTTCCGGCGCGCTCGGGGGAGACGCTGCGGAATGAAGCCATCAGTTCGGCCCCCCTTCGTAATACGTCCAGCTCTTGCTGGTCGCGAACAGAATTCCGGTGAATACGGCGATGATGAGGAAGAACGTGAAGCTGATGGCGCAGGCGTAGCTGAGCTTCCCGTTGCGGAACGCGTACAGATACATTAAATATGACATGAAGCACGAGGAGTTGCCGGGGCCGCCGTTGGTCAGCGCCAGAGCGGGGGTGACGACCTGGAGATTCGTGATGAGCGACATCAGAATGTTGTAGAAGATGATGGGCGTCATGCACGGAACGGTCACATGCCAGAAGCGCTGCCAGGAATTCGCGCCGTCGATATCCGCGGCTTCATGGTAGACGCGGGGAACGTTCTGAAGCCCCGCGAGAAAAATCACGATCAGATTTCCGGAGAGCCATACGGCGATGAGCGCCAGCGAGGGCAGCACCGCCGAGGAGGAGCCGAGGAACATGATCTTCTTGATGCCGAATTGCTCGAGGATGTAGTTGAAAAGCCCGAAATTGGACTCGTAGAGCCAGCTCCAGCCGAGGTACACGGCCATGGCGGGCAGAACGTAGGGAAGATAGAAGATGGCGCGGAAGAATCCGCGCGCGGGGATCCTGCGGTTGAGCAGCAGGGCGATGACCATGGACCAGATCATGCTGCCGAACACGGACAGCAGCGCGTACAGCACGGTCGCCTTGACGGAATCGATGAAATAGGGGTCGCGGGTAAAGAGCCGCACGTAGTTCGCGGCACCGACCCAGGTCGGCGTTCCGACGCCCTCCCACTTGAAGAGGCTCAGGCCGAATACCGCCAGCAGCGGAACGTAGGTAAGCACCACGAGTCCGACGTACGCGGGGATCATGCACAGATGCGCGGTCCTGCTCTCGCTGCTCATAAGCCTGCGCCCGGTCCGCTGGCCTGGCTTTTTAACCATTGCAGTTTTCCTCCTTCGGTCTCCGGAAAGTGGGGAACGCCCGCGGAAACGGGCGTTCCCCGACGCTTTACGGAATATCAGTTGCCCTGGAGAATCGCGTTGAGCGCGTCATAGCCGCCGTTGATGGCGTCCTTCGCGGTCTGCTCGCCGGTCCAGACCGGGCCGAGGAGAGAACGCAGGTAGGTGATGAACTCGTCGGTATGCGGCGTATAGTACCAGCAGGTGGACTTGGCGTTGTTCATCGCGTAGTCCACGACGGCGGGCTTATACTCATCGTAGGGCGGGAAGTTGGGATTGTCAACCCACTTGTGGGTCAAGGACTCGTCGGTGTAGTACTTCTCGAGAATCGGCATCCAGATGCCCGTGGCGATCAGGGAATCCCAGCTGTTCTCCTCCTGCATGTACCACTTGATGAACTCCATGGCCTCGGCCTGATGCTTGGACTGGCTGAACACGACCTGCGGGCCGCCGGTGCAGATGGTGACCTTATTCTTCATGTAGGGAAGCGGCGCGACGCCGTATTCCAGGCCCTCGTCGGTCTTGGCGGTGGCGAGGCAGGTGCCGACGTTCCAGGTGCCGCCCGTGGCCATGGCGACGGTGCCGGTGGCGATGGAGCGCTGGATGCCGTTGTCCTCAAGGCCCGCGTTGTAGGGCATGACCTTGTCTTTCAGATACAGGTCGGCGACTTTCTGGATGGAGTCGATCGTGGCGTCCTGATTGATGTTGCAGGTCTTGCCGTCGGAGGTGAACCAGCTGCCGCCGTTGGACAGGGCCCAAACCTCGAGCTGCCAGGTCCAGTTATCGACCACGCAGCCGTACTGCTTGATGTTGTTGGCGTCGAACTTCGGATCGGTGGCGTTCTTGCCGTTGGCGTCGAGCGTGAGCTTCTTGGAGGTCTCGACGAATTCGTCCCAGCTCATCGGCTCGGTGGCGGAGGGATAGCTGAGGCCGGCGGCGTCGAACATCTTTTTGTTGTAGTAGAGCGTCAGGATCTCGTTGGCCGCGGAATAGGCGACGGGCTTGCCGTTGGACTTGAAGGTGATGCAGTCGAGCGGCATGGAGTCGGCGCCCTCGTACATGCTGGAGATGTCGGCGAGCAGATCCTTGTCGGCAAAGTCCAGAACGCCGGCCTCGTTCATGATGCCGCAGTCGGGCAGCTCGTTCGCGGTGGCCATGGTGTTGAGCTTGGTGGTGTACTCCTCGTTCGGAATGGCCATGACCTCCACCTGAATGTTGGGATGGTCGGCGTTGAACTTGTCGGCGACGGCCTGAACGGAGGCTGCCTCGTCGGGCGTGCCCCAGTAGGAATAGGTGATCTTCACGGGTTCGCCGGAGCTGCTCTCCTGAGCGGCGGTGGTCTCGGCGGCGGCGGTGGTGGTCTCGGCCGCGGCGGCGGTCGTGGTTTCAGCCGCGGAGGCGGTTGTGGTCTCGGCCTTCGACGAGGTTCCGCACGCCGCAAGACCGAGAACAAGGGTCAAACATAAAACGAGAGCTAAGATTTTTTTCATTTTTCCTTTTCCTTTCTCACTTTAGCTTGTTTTTATGATTATACAGCAACTTCCTGCCGCGTATAACATACTAAATCTGCGCGTTGATCCAAACGCGCATTTCGCCGGGCGTCCGATTGCTCCAGAGACAGTAGGGGACCGCTGTGAGCTCCGCCTTTTCCCAGCGGAACCGGGGCTCCGTCAGAAGCGAGTCCTTCGGGCTGTCGGCGGCGAGCCGCCGGCCCTCCACCTTCAGCGTGGGCAGGCTGCCGGGCATCCCCTTCAGGGGAGGCGCCGCCGTGATCCGGCTGTCCGGACTGACGAAGAGCGTCGCCAGGTTGGCGCCGTTGTCGGCCTCCTCCAGACAGTAGACGAAAGGCCCGAAAGACAGCGCCAGTTTTCCGACGTCGGCGCGCACGTTGAGGTCGGAGGCCACGAAACGCGGCGTGACGGAGCCGCGCAGCGTGAAGGTCTGCGTGCCGGAGCGCGAAACCGCCAGGACCGCGTAGCCGTTTTCCACGGCGGGGGCGATCCGCGCGCCGTCGAGAAGGAACGACGGGTTTTCCAGCCAGCCCGGCAGACGCAGCCGCAGCGTGAACGGCCGGCTGCCGTCGGAGCGCACGGTCAGCGAGAGACTGCCCTCCGAGATCAGATGGGATTCCAGCGAAACAAAGACGTCGTTTCCCTGGAGCGAGGTCTGAATCTCCGAGGAGATGAGCAGGTTGACGTAGAGGCTTTTGCTGTCCTCCGCGTAGACGTACTGGCCCAGGGACGCCAGCGTCCGCGCGATATTGGGCGGGCAGCAGGCCACGTCGAACCAGGGCTGCCGGACGGGCTTGACGTGGGCGAGCGACGTGTGCTCCAGGCAGTTGGCCGGCCACACCTCGAGCGGATTGACGTAGAAATAGCGATCGCCCGAGACGGACAGGCCCGACAGCAGGCAGTTGCAGAGAGCGCGCTCCACAGCGTCGTAATAGGAGGCGTCCCTCGTCAGCGCCGCCATTCGCTGGCCGAACATCATCAGGCCGATGGAGGCGCAGCTCTCGCAGTACATCCGGTCGTTGGGCAGGTCATAGTCCACCGTGAACCGTTCCTGTATGCCCGAGGAGCCGATGCCGCCGGTGATGTACAGCTTCGTCCTCGTGATATTGTCCCAGAGGCGGACGCAGGCGCTGCGCAGGCTTTCGTCGCCGTAGGAGGCCAGGTCGGCCATCGCGCTGTACATATACATCGCGCGCACCGCGTGGCCCTCCGCCGTGCTCTGGTCTCTGGGCGGAAGATGGGACTGAGAGTACTTCGGATCGTATTTTCCGAGCTCCGGGAAAATCCTGTCCCCTTTCCGCCGGCGCAGCTCCTCGAGGAAATAGTTGGGGGCTTCGCCGCGATGGTCGATGAAATACTTCGCGAGGGAGAGATATTTCTCTGTTCCAGTGACGCGAAAGAGCTTGACGAGCGCCAGCTCGATCTCCTGGTGGCCGGGATAACCGTGGAGCTTGCCCTCCTCCGGACCGAATTTTTCACAGATCAGGTCGGCCAGCCGCCTTGCGATGTCCAGCAGCGCGCTCTTGCCGGTCGCCTGAAAGTAGGCGACGGCGGCCTCGATGAGATGGCCCGCGTTGTAGAGCTCGTGGCCCTCGGTCAGATTGGTCCATTTTTCCTCGGGATGCACGACCGTATAATAGGTGTCCAGATAGCCGTCGGGCTGCTGCGCGCGGCCGATCAGCCCGATCAGCCCGTCGGCCAGCGGAAGGAACTTTTCCCCGCCGCCGCTCTCCGTGCAGTAAGCCACGGCCTCCAGCCATTTGTAAGCGTCGGTGTCCACGAACACGGGGCCGTTGTGCTTCCCCTGAAGCTCGCCCGCGGCGATCCGGAAATTATCGATGCTGTGATAGCTCCCGTATCCGCCGTTGAGGATTCCCCACTGGTAGGGGAGCATCGAGGAGGCGACCAGCGAGGCATAGGAGCCGAACAGAGAATCGGTTATTTTTATCTTTTTCAAATCAGGTATGTGCTGCGCACTTGCCATAATACACCATCCCACATGTTAAACGATTTCCTTTTTGACCGGAGAAAAACGTCTGCCATACAATGCGGGACAATTTGACGGGCATTGTTATGGTAAACGTTTAATACGATTGATGCAATTATAGCGCCCCCTATTTCGCTTGTAAAGGCCAAATTGCATTCTTGTTGAAGATGTCTGAAAAAGCGAACAAGAAAATGTGCATTATATAAAAATACTTTTTCCAATTCACCGGTTGCAATTCCAACAATAAACGTTTAAAATGGAGAGAAAGAAAAGAAGGGAGCAAAAACAATGGCAACGATTCGCGAAATATCCGTGCAGGCGGGAGTGTCCATTGCCACTGTGTCGAAGGTGCTCAACGGCAAGCCGGGGGTGAAACAGTCGACGGCGGAGGAAATCCTGAGAATCGCCGATAAAATGAAATATCGTCCCAATTTGAACGCGAGGAGCCTGAAAAACGGCCAGTCCCGCACGCTTGGGATCATCACCGAGGATCTCACGGTATTCAACGCGCCGGAGATCGTCGACGGGATCGCCGCGGCCTGCGAGGCGCGGGGCTATCATTATATATTGGGCAATCTGCGATTTTATAAGATCTACGGAAACAAAAAGCGCGACCCGAAGGAGAGCATGCGCATGGTCCACGCGATGGTGGACGAGATGCTCTCCAAGCAGGTGACGGGCATCGTCTATATCGGCTGCCACTCCCATCTGGTCGTTTCGCTCTCGGAGCACACGGAGATCCCCTTCGTCTGCGCCTACTGCACCAGCGCGGACAGCAACATCCCCTACGTCCTCTACGACGACAGGAAGGCGGCTTTCGAGGCCACGGAGGTCCTGATCCGCAGCATATCCGGCCCGATCGGCATGATTACGGGCCCGAGCGACAGCATCCACGCGGCGAACCGTACCCGCGGCTTCCAGGAGGCGCTGTTCGCGCACGGAATTCCCTACGACCCGAACCTGACCCTGTGCGGAGACTGGGGACGGGACTGCGGCTACCGCCTGGGCAGCGAGCTGATCCTCGCCGGCGCGAAGGCGATTCTCGCCCAGAACGACATCATCGCCACCGGCGTGCTCGACTGGTGCAACCAGAACAGCGTCGAGGTCGGCAGGGACGTCATGCTCATCGGCTTCGACAACCGGGAGATCAGCACGGTCTGCCGGCCCACGCTGTCCACCGTGGCGCTGCCGCTGTACGAGATCGGACAGATCGCCGGCAATACCATGCTGGACATCCTTGACGACAACCCTCCCACGTGGCATGAAAAGCTGCTGGACTGCACCATCGTCGAGCGGGAGTCCACGGGAGGAAAGAAATGAAGGCCAGAATTCGGATCGACCCGCAGAAGACGATCGGCGCGATCGACCCGCGCCTGTACAGCTCCTTCATCGAGCAGATGGGCCGCGCGGTCTATACCGGCATCTACGAGCCGGGCCATCCCTCGGCCGACGAATACGGCTTCCGAACCGACGTGGCGGCGCTCATCCGGCCGCTGAATCTCTCCTGCATCCGCTATCCGGGCGGCAATTTTCTCTCGGGCTACGACTGGAAGGACGGCATCGGCCCCAGAGAGTCCCGCCCGGCGCGGCCGGATATGGCGTGGAGCGCCGTCGAGCCCAACGAGGTCGGCACGGACGAATTCCTGCGCTGGTGCGCGCGGATCGGCGCGGAGCCCATGATGGGCGTCAATCTCGGAACCGGCACGCCGAGGGAGGCGGCCGAGCTCCTCGAATACTGCAACTCCGACATGCCCACCTACTGGGCCGACCGGAGACGGAAGAACGGACACGCGGAGCCGTACCGCGTCAGGCTCTGGTGCCTGGGCAACGAGATGGACGGCCCCTGGCAGATCTGCGCGAAAACGGCCGAAGAATACGGCCGCATCGCCTGCGAGACCGGCAAGCTGATGAAAATGCTGGACCCGTCGATCGAGCTGGTCGCCTGCGGGAGCTCCTACCGCGCCATGCCCACCTTCGGCGCGTGGGAGCGCGAGGTCCTGCGCCGGTGCTACCCGTACGTGGATTATCTGTCCCTGCACCAGTATTATCAGAATCCGGACGGGGACGTGATGAGCTTTCTCGCGCGCAGCGAGGAGATGGCCGCCTTTATCGACGAGGTCGCCGGCATCTGCGGGGAGGTACGCGCGGAGCTCGGACAGGAGAAGCCGATCCGGCTCTCCTTCGACGAGTGGAACATCTGGTATCATTATCACAAGGACGGCCGGGAGCCGCCCAAATGGACCGTGGCGCGGCCGATCGAGGAGGAGCGGTTCGATTTTGCCGACGCGCTCCTGGCGGGCGGCATGCTCATCACGCTGATGAACCACGCCGACGTGGTGAAGATCGCCTGCCTGGCCCAGCTCGTAAACGTGATCGCGCCGATCATGACCGAGCCGGGCGGCCGCGCGTGGGTGCAGACGATCTATTGGCCCTTCCTCTACGCCTCCCGCTTCGGGCGCGGGACGGCGCTGGCGCTGGAGACCGACGGGCCGACGTACCGCTGCGCGGTCGGAGACGCGGTTCCTTATCTAACCTCCGCGGCCGTGCTGTCGGAGGACGGCGGGGAAATATCCGTTTTCCTGGTCAATCGCCACCCCGACGAGCCCATGCGCCTGGAGCTGGACGCCGGTTTCGGCGGGATGACGGAATGGCTTTCCATGTACGGCACGCCGCCGGACGCCGTCAGCGGCCCCGACGGCCCGGACGCCGCGCCGCGGGAAATGCCGCTTGTCGGCCTGGGGGACGTCGCGCTGCCGCCGCCTCGTGGAATTTAATCCGGCTGAGGCGCGGAGAGCCTGTCTGACGCGGACGAGAGCCGCCGTTTCGAAACGTGTGAAACGTTACCGAAACGGCGGCTCTTTTTACCGGGGAGGAAGAAGCAAGCCCAAAAAACGAGGATGAATAGTGCACAAATTGAAGCAAAAACTTTGTATAGAATAGATGAATTCCTGCAAAAAGTATTTACAAGGCCAAAACCGTGTGGTATGCTTTCTTCGTCATATATGTTAAACGTTTACTATAAATACGGCGAAAATTGCCGATACGGTTATTTTTTTCAGTATTTTTAGTAATCGTTTATATTTTTTGCAACGGACAGCCCGCAGGGAACGCTGACTGGCCGGAGGGGAGGAAATTCGGGAGGACTGCGAAAATCAGCGCGCGCGGCGGCACGCCGCGCGCGGAGCGGAGGAAAGGAAGAAATATGAAAAGTAAGCTGATACACCGGCTTGCGGCCGGTATTCTGACGACAGCGATGCTGCTCAATCTCATTCCCGGCGCGCTGGCCGGAGACGACACGTCCCCGGCGGCGCTGAAGATCGGCTATCCCACGTTCAAGAACACCGAGCTGCTCGACGACGTGTTCGACCTGAGCAAGCTCGGCGTCTCCGGCTCGGAGAGCGACATCATGATGGAAATTTACAGGAAGGATCTGGCCGCCGGCGGCGACTCCTTCTATATGGACAGGATCCTCGGCAGGACCGGCGTGGCCGACGGGGACTCGGGCTCCAACGGCAACAACGACGGCAACACTTTCCTGACGAGAGGCCGTGCGCTGTATATGTATACCAGCAACCCGGCGGTCATCGGCTTCGGCGGCAGCACCGCCTATCACCAGCCGCTGACCGGCAACATGTACGCCGTTACCTTCCAAAGCGGCGGCAGCGCCCTGAGCGCGAAGGAGGACACCTCCAAGCGCGTCAACTGCCCCAGCAACTGGGCGGGCACCTACGCCGTCGGGACCGGACTCGCGGCGGACGTGACCAAGTTTATCAGCCAGGAGAACGTGGCGGTCACCGCCGTCACCCTGCGCAACACCTCCGGCGCCGACCAGACCGTTACCGTCAGCGCGGCCTCCGGCTTCGTGTCCGAAAAGGGCACCGTATCGGTCAACGGAACGGACGTTCCCGAGCTGACGGGAAAGGTCTCGTCCCCGTCCAACCTGACGGAGATCACCACACGCCTCACCGGCGACGGCTTCGGCTACGGCGAGGGCGACGGCACGCTCACCCGGACCATTACCGTTCCGGCGAACGGCAGCGCGGACTTCAAGGTCGTCATGGCCTTCACCACCGAGGAGATCCCCGCCTCGGCCACAGACTACGTGCGCTTCGCGGGCCTGTCCAACCTGGCGGCGATCCGCGCGCAGAAGGCGGAATACAACCTGTACTGGGCGCAGAATCTGCCCTATATCGACGTGCCCAAGAAGGCGATCCAGAAGGCGATCGACTACCGCTGGTGGTCCGAGCGCTTCAACTCGCTCGACGCCAATATCCCGGGCTACGACTATCAGTACCCCGTCACCATCGAGGGCGTTCTGGGCTACAACAACGCCATCGCGCTGACGCAGCCGATGCACCTGCAGGACACCAAGTGGCTCCGCAGCGCGTATCTGCCCTACGGTCAGCTCCTGTCCGTGGGCAACTCCTCGCAGAGCAGCGCGTTTCTGGACAATCCCGGCAACCGCAGCAACTGGAACAACCACTACGGCCAGTATATCGCCGAGGCCGGCCTGGAGGCGTTCAACGTCATCGGCGGAGGCGCCGAGCTGGCGGACAACCTGGCCTATTACTTCGGCCACGACGCCGAAGGACAGCTCGAGCACTACGGGAACCATATCCCCAACCGTCACCTGATCGCCTACCGGAACAATTATATGACCGGCAACGACGCGGACACCATCTCCATGAGCGCCGCCGGGACCGGCACCTGGAAGGCGCACGGCGAGAACGCCTACGTCTGGGCGGCCGCCGACGCGGCGGCGAAGCTCTACAGCCTCACGGGCAAGACCGAGCTCGCCGCGACTTATCGGACGCTGGCCGACAATATCCGCTCCGACATCCTTTCGCTCCTGTGGTGCAGCAAGGATCAGAAGTTCGAGACCTACGCCGTCTCGCCCACCTCGACGCAGCACAACGCCGACCAGCCGAACCTGGTGGACCTGACGGAGTCGAACAACTACAACTACTTCTCCGTGGGCGTTGTGCCCACGGACTCCGCCTCCGTCGCGAAATACAAGGAGGCGCTCAGGGCCTTCAGCAACGGGACGGAATTCCCCATCTTCCCGTACTATACCGCGAACCAGGAGGACAACAAGCGCGCCTCCGGCTCCAACAACTTCTCCAACATCAACTTCACCGTGCAGGCGAGACTCTACGAGTCCGCCCTGCGCACGTACGACAAGGAGCAGAAGTACATCACCGACGACATGCTCGCCATGATGACCGAGTGGATGGCGTGGAACATCTATCCCGACGGCGGCGACGTGCGCTATCCGAACAACAGCGAATTTTACAACATCGACGGCAAGACGAACGACAACTATTACCGTTCCTGGATCTACCACAACATCCTGGGCAACTACAACTATATCTTCTTCGAGGATATGGCGGGCATCCGGCCCCGGTCCGACGACAAGCTGGAGCTCTCGCCCATCGACTTCTCCTACGACCACTTCATGGTGAACAACGCCCGCTATCACGGCCGCAACCTCACGGTGGTCTGGGATAAGCCGGGCGACGGGAAGCGGTATTACGGCAGCGTGCCCGAGGGCTACTCCCTCTATATCGACGGCGCGCTGGCCTTCACCCTCGACAGCCTGGCGCACGTCGTGTACGATCCCGCCGAAAAGACCGCGGAGTTCCCGGACAAGGCGGCCGCCGTGCTGACCAACAACGGCGGAGCGGCCGTCCCGACGGCGCTGAACACCGTCCTCACCGAGCCGAAGGTGCTGAATATGCTGGAGAAGTCCGGCATCCACGGCATGACGAACCTGGCCGAGGGCGCCTCTGTCACCGCCACCTTCACGCCCGACAAGGCGCGCGCCGCCTCGTGGGCCGAAAAGCACCGCGCGGACGGGAGCGATTCCACGTCCGCCGCAGTCAACGAGACGAAGCCGGACCCGCAGGCCGTGACCGACGGCACCACGGTGGATATGCCGTTCTGGGGCAACTACGGCAGCACGAACGAGAAGGATTCGCTCGTGCTCGACCTCGGAAGCGCGAAAAAGGTGGACATGGCCGCGCTGTACTTCTACAACGACAGGCAGAAGGGCGGCTATTCCGAGCCGGGCAAATACTCCGT
>Ga0070399_1003360_pt1 | contig 14286 bp, 6 predicted proteins | sample BioMet4_FD_61217 | JGI IMG/M metagenome (GOLD analysis project Ga0070399, IMG submission 61217) | Microbial communities from bioreactor (seeded with sewage sludge) at LBNL, California, USA - Biofuel metagenome 4 (version 1) | ecosystem: Engineered > Bioreactor > Anaerobic > Unclassified ... | reverse complement strand
GCTATCCTGAAAGCCTGACGGATCCATCATATTCGGGTCAGATCCTATGTGTTACTTACCCGCTTATTGGCAATTATGGTGTCCCTGACGAGGGCTTGGATGAAAGAGGAATCTCTAAGAACTTCGAATCTGAAAAGATTTGGGTCAGAGGCTTGGTGATTTCCGAGTATTCATTCAAATACAGCCATTGGGATGCTGTGAAAAGTCTTGATACATGGCTCAAGGAACAAAAAATTCCGGGAATTTACGGTATTGATACTAGAGCACTGACTCAAGCATTGAGAGAGAATGGCTCTATGCTTGGAATGATTGTCCCTGAGGGTGTCGAAAAAAGTTTTCCGATTAATGATCCAAATAAGGAAAATCAGATTGCAGTTGTAAGTTGCAAGGAGCCCATAACATACCAAGCAGGAGACAAAAAGGTGGTCCTGGTGGACTGCGGTGTCAAACACAATATCTTGCGCTGCTTCATTAAGAGAAACATTACAGTTATCAGAGTACCCTGGGATTTTGATTTCACAGAAATGGACTACGATGGACTCTTTATTTCCAATGGTCCTGGCAATCCTGAATTCTGCACTGTCACAGAGGAACATTTGCGCAAGGCAATGGACAAGGGCAAACCAATATTTGGTATTTGTATGGGCAACCAGCTTCTGGCAAGGGCGGGAGGGGCCAAGACATTCAAATTGAAATATGGACATAGAAGTCATAACCAGCCAGTAAGGCTCGTTGGGACGAACAATTGTTATATCACTTCTCAGAATCACGGCTATGCCGTCGATGATGCCACATTAGGGGCCGATTGGGAGCCGTTGTTCGTAAATATGAACGATGGGACCAATGAAGGCGTGAAACACAAAACCAAGCCATTTTTCTCGGTTCAGTTCCACCCGGAAGCTTCTAGCGGTCCGACCGACACAGAGTTCCTTTTCGATGAATTTATTAGCAAGTTGTAGAAAATGAAAGATTCCAATATAAAGAAAGTCCTGATATTAGGTTCAGGCGCATTGAAAATAGGTCAAGCCGGTGAATTCGATTATTCAGGATCCCAAGCCCTAAAGGCATTGATTGAAGAAGGGATAGAGACCGTCCTCATTAACCCGAATATTGCCACGGTACAGACCTCGGAAGGAGTTGCGGACAAGATCTATTTCCTTCCAGTTACTCCTTTCTTCGTCGAAAAAGTGATAGCAAAGGAACGTCCTCAGGGTATTCTTCTTTCTTTCGGAGGCCAGACAGCACTTAACTGCGGTGTCGCATTGAACGAAAGTGGTGTATTGGCCAAATACGAAGTTAAAGTGCTTGGAACCCCTGTGAACGCCATAATGGACACAGAGGATAGGGAACTTTTCGTAAAACGGCTTGATGAAATCGGAGTGAAGACCATCAAATCACATCCTGCCAAGAATATGCAAGAGGCAAAAGATGCCGCTCACGAACTCGGTTATCCATTGATTATCAGAGCTGCTTATGCTCTTGGAGGTCTCGGGTCAGGTTTCTGCGAAGATGACAACCAACTTGAGGAAGTCTGCGAAAAGGCTTTTTCATTTTCATCGCAGGTATTGGTCGAAAAATCGCTCAAAGGTTGGAAGGAAATCGAATATGAGGTTGTTCGCGACCGTTATGACAACTGCATCACTGTCTGCAATATGGAAAATTTCGACCCGCTTGGCATCCATACGGGAGAAAGTATCGTCGTCGCTCCTTCCCAGACCCTATCCAATAAAGATTACTACTTCCTAAGGGAACTTTCAATAAAGATTGTCCGCCATATTGGCATAGTCGGGGAGTGCAATGTCCAATATGCATATAATCCAGATGCAATGGAATACAGAGTAATCGAGGTCAATGCAAGACTTAGCCGTTCTTCTGCCCTTGCATCCAAGGCCACAGGATATCCTCTTGCCTTCGTTGCTGCCAAATTGGGCTTAGGCTTCGGACTGTTCGACCTTAAGAACTCAGTGACCAAGACCACACCTGCATTTTTCGAACCGGCTCTGGACTACATCGTCTGCAAGATACCGCGTTGGGACCTTTCCAAGTTCCACGGAGTGTCCAGAAAGATAGGCTCAAGTATGAAGAGCGTAGGAGAAATTATGTCCATAGGACGTTCATTCGAAGAGGCTCTGCAGAAGGGATTGAGGATGATCGGTCAGGGAGCTCACGGGTTTGTGGCCAATAAGGAACTTGAGGTCAATGATATAGACAAAGAACTACGAGAACCGACTGATCAGCGTATTTTCGTGATTTCGAAGGCAATGAGGGCTGGTTACACTGTAGATCAGATTCACGATCTTACCAAGATTGACAAGTGGTTCCTAAGCAAATTGGAGAACATCGTCAGCACTTATGTGGAAATGAATCGTTATGATCAAGTCGAAAAAATGCCTTATGATCTTCTCAAACAGGCAAAACAGGAAGGATTTTCGGATTTCCAGATTCAGAGGGCCATCTATCACGAGAAAAATGACAATGTCACATATCAGGATCACGTAAGGGAATATAGGAAATCCTTAGGAATCGTACCTGTGGTAAAACAAATAGATACTCTTGCCGCAGAATTTCCTGCCGCCACCAATTATCTGTATCTTACATACAATGGCATCAAGAATGACATCGACTTTTCCGATGGGAATATAGCCGTAATAGTCTTGGGATCAGGGGCATACAGAATTGGAAGTTCAGTTGAATTCGATTGGTGCTCAGTCAATTGCCTGAATACCATACGTAAAGAAGGATATAGGGGAGTAATGATAAATTACAACCCTGAAACCGTTTCCACGGATTATGACATCTGCGACAGACTCTACTTCGATGAACTCACATTCGAAAGAGTAATGGACATCTACGAGATGGAACATCCCCACGGACTGGTTGTTTCAGTCGGCGGGCAGATTCCGAACAACCTTGCCCTAAGGCTGGCATCTCACAATGTACCTATACTTGGGACCAAGGCCGAGGATATTGACAAAGCTGAAGACAGGCACAAGTTTTCATCGATTATCGATGCAATAGGCGTAGATCAACCAGCCTGGAGCGAACTTACTACAATGGATGACATTCAGAAATTCATTGACAGGGTCGGGTATCCTGTATTGGTCCGTCCATCATATGTGCTTTCCGGGGCAGCTATGAATGTCTGCCACGATGAGATTGAACTGAAAACATATCTTTCTCTCGCTGTTGAAGTATCTCAGAAACACCCTGTTGTGGTAAGCCAATTTATGCAGAGGTGTAAGGAAATAGAATTTGATGCTGTAGCCGATGGAGGAGAGATATTAGCGTATGCAATCTCAGAACACGTAGAATATGCGGGTGTGCATTCCGGTGATGCCACCATACAGTTCCCACCACAAAAACTATATGTTGAAACCGTCCGCAGGATCAAGAAGATATCACACAAGATTGCGGAGGCTTTGAACATTTCCGGACCTTTCAATATACAGTTCTTGGCAAAAGAAAACGAAATAAAGGTGATCGAGTGCAACCTGAGGGCTTCAAGAAGTTTTCCATTCGTATCCAAGGTATTGAAGATCAACTTCATAGAATTGGCCACGAAAGTCATATTGGGAGAACACCCTGCAGCGCCTCAGAAATCTGCTTTCGATTTGGACTATGTGGGCATCAAGTCATCACAGTTCTCTTTTGCAAGACTTGCTGAGGCTGATCCTGTACTGGGAGTCGATATGGCATCCACAGGAGAGGTCGGTTGTCTGGGATATGATTTCAATGAAGCATTGCTCAAATCTGCAATGTCTGTGGGCAATATCATTCCGGCAAAGGGGATTCTGCTTTCTACTGGAGATCCGCTTCAGAAGGCAGATATGCTCGAAGCCTGCAGATTGCTTTCAGAACACGGATATAAGTTATATGCAACTTCAGGAACATTCAAATACCTGGTGGAGAACAGTATACCTTCGACCAAAGTACTTTGGCCAAGTGAATGTTCGAATCCAAATCTCGGTGGACATTTCAAACCTGCAATGGAATTGATACAGAACAAAGAGGTAGATATGGTGGTCACCATATTAAAGGATTACTCGACCACACAGAGATCGGACGGTTACTCAATAAGAAGAGCGGCCATCGATTTCAATGTGCCGCTCTTTACCAATGCCAGACTTGCTACTGCTTTCATCAAATCCTTCTGCTCAATGAAGGCTGACGATATCCAGATCAAATCCTGGGACGAATATTAATAGTCCCTGTTTCTATAATCTTTAGGACTTACTTTACTCATATTGTCAAGTAGGTCCTGATTTGTTTTGTACTCATCCATCAACTTGAGCATAAAGTCCATAGCCTCTGTAGAGTTCATCTCGGCCAACAATTTGCGCAAAATCCAGATCCTCTGAGCCTGCTCAGGAGAATAAAGAAGATCATCCCTTCTGGTACTTGAAAGCACTACATTGACAGCAGGGAAGATTCTCTTGTTGGAAAGTGTCCTTTCAAGTTGAAGTTCCATATTGCCGGTACCCTTGAATTCCTCAAAGATCACATCGTCCATCTTGGAACCGGTATCTGTAAGTGCTGTCGCAAGGATAGTAAGCGACCCGCCATTTTCTATATTTCGAGCGGCACCGAAGAACCTTTTAGGTTTCTGAAGCGCATTTGCATCCACACCACCGGTAAGCACCTTTCCGGAAGCAGGTTGTACTGTGTTATATGCACGGGCCAGCCTTGTTATGGAATCCAATAGGATCACAACATCGTGTCCGCATTCTACCATCCTGCGAGCCTTTTCAAGTACCATATTGGCTACTTTTACGTGCCTTTCGGCAGGTTCGTCGAAGGTTGATGCTATAACCTCAGCTTTAACGCTTCTGCTCATATCTGTAACCTCCTCAGGGCGTTCATCTATAAGGAGGACTATTTCATAAACTTCAGGATGATTATCAGCAATGGCGTTTGCAATGGACTTAAGCAACATTGTCTTACCGGTCTTTGGCTGCGCAACGATAAGTCCACGCTGACCTTTTCCGATAGGAGTGAACATATCCACTATCCTGCAGGATTCATCATATTCGTGACCGTGACCGAGAAGATTGAATTTTTCTTCAGGGAACAACGGAGTAAGAAAGTCGAATGGAACCCTGTCCCTGATGAATTCAGGAGTACGGCCATTGATAAATTTAATCTTGACCAGAGGAAAGTACTTGTCTCCTTCTTTTGGCGGCCTTATCTCTCCTGTTACTGTATCTCCCGTCTTCAAGGCATTAGCCTTGATCTGATTCTGAGATACATAAATATCATCAGGAGAATTCAAGTAATTATAGTCGGATGAACGGAGGAATCCGTATCCGTCAGGCATTATTTCGAGAGCACCAGTTGCCTCTATTGTACCTTCAAATTCTATTTTGGACTGCTGTTCGCGATTTTGGTCACTCTGCTGAGTGCCATTGAATCTTTGCCTTCCCTTATGTCTATCGAATCTGTTGACATTATGGTTGTCTTCTTGAGTTTGAACTTCATCTTTGCTCAGATCATTGAACAATTGATGGATGAATTCCTTACCATTCACTCTTTCTCCTTCATTTAGAGGTGCAGGCTGGGGTTGAACCTCCGTATTGTCTTGCTTGGCTGTGGTGACTCCTTGTTTTGGAGCAACTTGCTCAGGTGTAACTTTTGAAGGTTTCTGATCTATTGTAGACGGCAGCAGATCTTGACGTTGCTGATGATTCTGATGCATTGGCCTCTGCTCTTTATGGTTGCTTTGGTTTGGCTGAGCAGGTTTATTGTCTGCGTTAGCAGGTCTATTATCTGAGTTAACTGGTTTTAGCTGCTGTTGTGCAGATTGATTTTTCTGATCCTGAGGCTTGTTCTGGATTACTGCAGGCTGAGATGCAACCCCGGTTGTTTTAGGCTGCACTTTAGGCTTGCGGCCTCTTTTTGTCCCAGGCTTGGCCTGTGGCTTGGGTGCCTGTTTTGAATCATCTTCCTTTGGTGCATCAGCCTTGGCCGGTTCTGATTTCGGCTTGGCAGGTTCTGCCTGCTTAGGTGATGATTTCTTTTGACGAGAATGTCTATAATCAGGCTTGTCATCAGAGGCAGAAGGTTTTAGGGATTCTTCCCTGGCTTCTTCATCCAGAATGGAATAAGCCAAATTTTCCACGTCCATCTTCTGGGCATTCTTGATTTTCAGATTTTCAGCCAAAGACCTTAACTGATCTTCGCTCATTTTGTTCAGTTCGAATAAACTGTGAGGCATATAATCGATATTATTGTGATTGCGCAATAAAAGTGGCGCTTTCAATGGATATTGTAAAAAAGGACGGCGGTTAACAACCGCGATTCGAAATTTGTAGAAATAGGATTTATAAATCCACTTGCAAATGTAATGCTAAATTAATAATTATGCAAATCCTCTGGAATATTTTATCTATCCCAGTAACTGCTGTTTTTCTTGAATTTAAGCAAGTCTGACAATGCTGAAGCATTGGCCGCAATGCGGAAACTGTATGATTGCCAAGTTCCTGTAGGCACCCAGGAAACTGCGATATTGAAGCAATGCAGATCATAAGTGGCACTAAGTTGAGTCGTGGTCATCTTCATTGCCATCAAATCGAAGCCAGTAGTTGCATTCAATGCCATTTTAGGGGTGAGCTTGATATTGCCGCTCACTCCGAGAGTCTGAGTATACCTGTTATTGATAATCAACTGTTTATTGGTATAGGAGTACGACTTGGAATAGTTCAATGAGTAATTCAGATTGACAGACCATGGGGCATTGGGATTAAGATAATATAACCAACCGCCAGGAATGTATTCGCCCGTAATAGGATGATAATAAACCCTCATATAGTTGTCAGCAGGATTTGACTTGCCGACGCCACCTTGGGAATCATTTCCCCCGGTACCACTTCCTTTTCGACCATCATTGCCATTGATAGTACCTTTCCCTGAAAATGAATATGAAAGGGAAGCACTGGCGTTTGTGAGTCTTAGCGGGTTGAGAAGGCCTTTCTGCTCGAAGTTGTACTTATTGATCTTTCTGCCCTGATCATCGATGGCATAAGGATCGAAATTGGCATTTGCACTCAAGCCCAATTTTCCGAAAACGGAAGTGGACATAGAGACACCTATATTGCTAAGTCTCAATGAATCAGCCAGGAAATTGTAACCGGTATTGAAATTGAGTTGATCGATGAGTTTTACTTTCTTTATCCCTTTGCCTGTAGTATCTCTCATATCTCTGACTTTGGCTTCAAAATTATTCCCTATCGAAAGACTGGCAGTGGCGGAGCGTCCTTTGCCTGGCGCCGAATTCAGCTGACCTGCAAAGATGTTATAGTCAAGACTATGGGCGACTCCATTGGTATCTTTATAATTCAAAGTCCTCCAGCCATTTGCATAAGTACCTTGTTCCGGGCTGAAAGAGAAAGACATACTTGGAGAGATCACGTGTCTGATAGCTTGCAGGGAATGATATTTTCCGAAATTGAACATACCATAAATCCTTGTGCTCATAGACAAACTACCAGAATATGATTGAGTTATACCGAAAGTTCCATATTGTTTCCCCTTGACGTCAACAACAGAATTAGTCTTATCGTCAAACTCTTTCTTAGTATCACGGAAAAACCAGTTCATACCATAACTTACACCAGGGGTGAAGTTAAAGTATTTGGCCAAAGTGAAATTCGGCAAGCCTATCTGGAAATTATGGTTCATTCCGGAATTGAATTTATCCATAAAGTCCGGTTTTCCGAATTCAGAAGCCTTGAAATTGATCTTATTCTGTAATGATGTATTATATGCAAGGGAGAACTTCTCATAGAATTTCTCAGAGCCCACTCTGTTCTTAAGTTTGAACGGATAGAAACGGCTTACAGAGAATGTTACATTAGGCAGGGTGAAGGAATATGAACTATCCCTTGAGTTCTGGCTATGCAAAGCATTGACTGATAGGTTGAACTTCCCATTCCACGATTTAGAATATGAAACGGATGAAGATATCTGGTTCTGCAAGGCTTCATTCACAGAACGTGAATTGTACTTGCTGTTCGAAGGGCTGGAGAAATTGACAGATGCGCTGAATGTAGTTCCAGGCCTTGCCTTGGAATCCTGCTGGTGGGACCATCTGACTCCGAAGTTGGTAGTCTGGAAAAAATCGGTGCTTCCTCTTTCGCCTGTCTGATCGACAGAATATGTGAGGGAGAAGTTTCCATTGGCCGTGTAATTGACTTTATACCGCGAGTTTACGTCCATACTCCAAGATCCAAGCGTATAGACATCCCCAGTCATTGATATATCGAAATAATCTCCAATCACGAAATACATTCCTACATCCTTCAGATAGAAACCTCTCGCATTTTCCTCTCCGAATGTAGGCATCAGGAAACCTGTTGCCCTATTTGGTCTCTTAGGAATAAAACCGAAAGGAAGTGCGATTGGAAGAGGAACATCTTCAATGACAGGCCAAGCAGGTCCGAAAACTGTTTTCTGCGAAGGCTTGGTAATGACTTTTGCATACTTAAGTCTCATATAATAATGAGGATGCTCCAAGTCGCATACAGTATATTTGCCATTTTCAATGTTAATGGATCTGTCAGGCATCATCTTGATGTGCTGTCCGTGCATGATTCCTTCTGACTCTTGAGTGATCATATTGGTGATGAGAGCCTTCTGAGTATTGAAGTTGTATCTTACCTCCTCCATACTGTAAGATTTCCCATTCTGCTCCATCTTTGGTTGTCCCTTCCATTCACCTGTAAGAGTGTCCAGCGTGCCTTTGGCGAAGACTGTTCCGGTCTTCATATCGTATTCCATATAGTCAGCTTCTAGCTTCATTCCGCTGTAGGAAACGCTTACATCTCCATAATAATAGACTTTACGCTGACCGTCAGAGAATACTTCAACTATGGAATCTTTGGCTTGGGAGAAGGCAGGATGCTTGATTGAACTCTTGCCTAGCAAGGTCAAAGAATCTGCTTTGACCAGTGAATCTCTTTTGGCTATGGAATCTCTTTTAGCTATCACTGAGTCAGGCAACGCCACAGTATCAGCGACTTTAGCTGTCACTTGATTGCGGTTTCTCCTACGAGGGCCTCTGTTGTCGTTCTGGGATAAGAGGGTGATTCCTGCCAACAGCAGTATAATCACGCCGAGAAGAAAGAATTTTCCAGCGAAAAATCTATGTGTTTTCGTCTCGTATATAGACATTCTTCTATTCTAAATAATGCAATTTTTGTTAAATTTGCAAAGTACAAATGTAAGACTAATTTCAATTATTACCAAAATACATTCCATTCTTAATGACGACCTCATATAAATATTCTATTTTCCGCATTATCATTTTCACAATGCTCCTGTGTTCTCTTTTTGTAGGATCTCAGGCATCAGCCCAGAAAAAGGACAATCTAAAATTGAATACAGTGGTAATAGATGCCGGTCACGGTGGCCACGATCCTGGCTGCGTCAGCAAGGACAGGACTGTAATGGAAAAGACTCTCACCTTGTCCATCGCCAAGCGCTTTGCCGCCAAAGTCAGAGATGCTTATCCTGATGTCAAGGTTGTCCTGACAAGGGATACCGATGAATTCATTGAATTGAACGAAAGAGCCGCAATTGCCAATCGTAATAATGCTAACTTATTTGTTTCCATACATATAAATACATCTCCTTCATCCACTTCCGCCAATGGATTCTCGATACACATCCTTGGTCAGTCAAGCCAAAAAAACAGAGATCTCTTTTCCTATAATATGGATGTGTGCAAAAGGGAAAACTCCGTGATAATGTTGGAGGATAATTATTCGACCAAATATCAAGGTTTCGATCCTTCATCGCCTGAATCATTCATATTCTTCAACCTTATGCAAAATGCCTTTCTGGAACAAAGTTTCCTTTTTGCACAGGATGTCGATGAAGCGATGTCTCACGGACCTATAAGAGTCAACAGGGGAATATGGCAGGATCCTTTCTATGTTCTTTGGAAGACCTCAATGCCGTCTGCTCTTGTCGAGTGCGGATTTATGTCAAACTCTTCAGATAGAGAAATAATGACCTCCGATGAGGGTCAGGATGGCATTGCCAATGACTTGCTCAAAGCATTTACCGCATTTAAGAGAAGTTATGACAATAGCGTTTCTCTTGACGGATCCAGAAACGTCGAACAAAATCTGAAGCAAATAAACGAGAAGCAGGAAAAGCCGGATTCCTCCATAGACAGGCAAGTGAAAGAGACCGGAAAATCTCAAGTCGTCACAACAGCTCAGGAGAATCATAATGAAAAACCAAATCAAGATATTCAAATCCCATCAGAAGATGTTTATTATGGGACACAGATATTGGCAACGACTAAGACTATGTCGACAAATGATAAATGCTTCAAAGGTTTCAAGCCTATGTTGGTGACAGTTGGGAGGATGAAAAAGTATGTAATCGGTACTGCTCCTGACCTGGATGGAGCTACAAAACAGTACCAGCATATCAAAAAACTTTTCCCGGGTTCATTTATGGTGAAAGTTGAGAATGGCACTACAAGCATCATCAAATAGTCATATTTAAGATGATATTTCACGATAACTTCAGGGATAAAGAAAGTCATAGGCGAGTGACGTACTTGTGGTAGTGACCATCAGGTATTGTCATTAACTTTTGCAGTTATCAACAAGTGCCTGCGAGGAGAAATAGATATTGTGAAATTACATTCCGAGTTGAATGATGAAAAGTGTTTTATATATAATTTTAGCATATTTCAGGTATAAAACGTTTATAATAGTCCACAACAAATAAATAAAGTGAATCTAAATTATAATCAATCGAAATTATAACATACTGAATATGTATGCATTTTAAGAAAATATGTTTTGTAAATTATTGTTAATCTGTGAATTATAAAAAGCCGTTTATTGATTCAGTACACGTTTAATTTAATCAAAACAATTTTCAAATACAATAGCAAAATAGTTTTTTTATTAATAATTTTTCACCCAATTTTGCAAAAGAAGACAAGAAAATTGATTTATTCTCTACCCGAACTGCAAAACTCCAGAATTTGATGCTTGAACAACCTAAACATATTGATGTATGGTCAAACTGTCTGCGAATCATTGAACAAATAATTGATCCGCAGAAGTATAATACTTGGTTCAAGCCGATAGTTCCGATCTCTCTGCAGGGTATGACTCTTACCATCGAGGTTCCTTCAGACTTTTTCAGGGAATATTTGGAAGGTGCTTTTCTTGATGTCCTAAAAAAGACTCTCCAGAGAGTAATTGGAAAGGATGCAAAATTAGTCTATATGGTTAAGCCGGTAAGAGTTCAGCCTCCAATGGTATTTCCTGCAGCTCACAGCAACACGCCAGTGAACAGGACAGTATCCATCAACACCTATCAGCCTTCTGCGAATCCAGGGCCTTTCGTTTTTCCTGGGATTCAAAGGGTGAACATCAATCCTAGACTGAACCCTGTATATTGCTTCGGCAATATGGTAATAGGAGAGTGTAATAAAATGGGCATCACTGCAGGAACGAACATCGCAATCGCTCCAGGCAAAACGCCATTCAACCCTCTCTTCCTTTTTGGCGGGCCGGGTCTTGGGAAAACTCACTTGGCTCAGGCTATCGGAATTGCAATCAAAGAGAAGTTCCCTGAACTAGTTGTTTTGTATGTAACAGGCAACGAGTTTAAGACTCAGTATATGGATGCTATGGGCGTGAAGAATCAGCTCGTGGATTTCCTTGCTTATTATATGAAAATAGATGTCCTCATCGTTGACGATATCCAGGACTTGATAGGCAAAGGATCTCAGAATGCATTCTTCAATATATTCAACCACCTGCATCAGTCTGGAAAACAATTGATTTTCACATCCGATAGGGCACCGGTTGAACTTCAGAATTTTGAGGAGAGACTTCTTTCCAGATTCAAATGGGGCTTGTCCGTAGAATTGTCCAAGCCTGATTATGCAACTAGACTTGAGATGCTCAAGTCTCGCAGTTTCAGGGAAGGTGTGCGCATCGGTGATGATGTGCTTGAATACTTGGCTGGCAGGATCAAGGCGAATTTCAGGGAACTGGAAGGAACTTTGATGACCATCATCGCCCAGTCTACATACCTGCATCGTGAAATCACAGTTGAACTTGCCCAAAAGATCACTGAAAAGATTGTCGGTGAAGAACAGAACGAGATAACAATAGAGAAAATCGTCGATACGGTCTGCGAATATTTTAACATTACGAAAGATACTCTCTTGTCTAAATCACGTAAACGTCAGACGGTTCAGGCTAGGCAAATAGCGATGTTTATGTGCCGAAGTCTGATTTCCAATTGCTCTTTATCTACGATTGGCTCGGAACTTGGAGGGAAAGACCACGCTACAGTGTTACACGCTTGTACAACGGTATCGGACCTCAGGGATACTGACAAGATTTTCAGACAGTATGTCTCCGATATCGAAAAGATGCTTGTACCTGTAGATAGATAATACAGGTAAAATGGATTCCAATTCAGTATTAAATTTTTTCAAGGAAATCACCCGGATTCCAAGGGAATCTCGGAATGAAATGGCTATGACTGCATACCTGCAGTCATTCGCTGCCGCTCGCAATCTCAAATGCAAGACTGACAAGAGTGGAAATGTTGTAATCACAAAAGAAGCATCTCTGGGCAAAGAAAATATTCCTACAATCGTTTTGCAGGGACATCAGGATATGGTATGCGACAAAGTCGCAGGATATGTCCACGATTTCGCAAAAGATCCCATTCAATATGAAATAGAGGATGGCTGGATGGTAGCCAAGAAAACGACTCTTGGTGCAGATGACGGAATCGGGGTGGCAGCCGCATTGGCCTTGCTTGATAGCAATCAGCCGATGGGCAAACTGGAATGCCTTTTCACCACATCGGAGGAAGTTGGAATGTATGGCGCACACGGAATTCAAGAAGGTTTCATCACTGGCAAAGTCCTAATCAATATGGATTCAGAAGATGAAGGACAACTTTTCGTCGGTTGTGCCGGTGGTATGGACACATTGATAGAGTTCAGATATAAGACTGAAGATTTCGGGAGTGGTTTCCATACTGTCAAACTGAACATTTCCAACGCCATTGGCGGACATAGTGGCGACGACATCGACAAAGGACGTATGAACACAGTCCAGCAGATGGTACGTTTCCTTTATGCGCATCTTGACGATTGTCAACTTATAATGTTGAAAGGCGGCAATAAGCCAAATGCAATCGCCAGAGAATGTGAAGCCATTGTCGCAACAGCAGATGTTGATGCAATGATCGGAGCGTTCAACTCTTTTGCCAAGGACGTGAAAGGGGAGTTCTCTGTGTCGGATCCTGATGTCATTTTCAAAGCATCTGCGTTCAGATGCACTGAGAAGCCTATTGCCAATGATGTGAAAATAAGACTGATATCTTCTTTGAATGCTTGTCCTCACGGAGTAGAAGCGATGAGCCAAGATATCCCTGGCCTTGTGGAAACGTCTACGAATCTGGCAGCAGTGAGGATGAACGAATCTGGGATGATTCAGATCGTCACAAGTCAGAGAAGCTCTATAAATTCGGCATTGGAAGGCATTTCAAAACGTGTAGAAGCCTGCTTCAAACTGGCAGGGGCCAAAGTTTGGCATTCTTCTCCATACCCAGGCTGGAAACCGAATATGTCATCACCTTTACTTAAATTCTGCGTTGATTCTTATATGAAACTATTCGGGAAGGAGCCTGAAGTGAAAGCAATCCACGCCGGTTTGGAGTGCGGTCTTTTCCTGACCATATTCCCGGACCTTGATATGATATCATTCGGTCCCACACTAAAAGGTGTACACGCACCTGGCGAGAAACTTGAACTTGCTTCACTTGACAAGTTTGTTGCTTTATTGAACGAGGTCGTATTAAATTATAAATAATATGGTAAAGATTGCTCCATCTATGTTAGCTGCCGATTTCCTTCATCTGGATAAAGGTGTGGAATTCGTCAACAAATATGCCGACATTTTCCATCTTGACATAATGGATGGGACTTTCGTACCTAACATATCTTTCGGTTTCCCGATTGTTGAAGCCATCGCATCCAAGGCTTCAAAACCTATGGACGCACATCTGATGATTGTGAATCCTGAAAAGTATGTGGAGAGATTTGCAAAAGTCGGAGTGGAAATGCTTAGTTTCCATTACGAAGCAGCCCAAGAAAAAAGCAAGGGAATCATTGATCTCATCCAAAAATGCGGAATGAAGGCTGGAATGGCGATTAATCCAGATATTCCAGTGGAAAAATTGTATCCGTATCTCGCTGATTTGGATTTCGTATTGATAATGTCAGTCTTCGCC